>ENA-ORTH01000524-ORTH01000524.1-human-gut-metagenome-genome-assembly--contig:-NODE-524-length-47432-cov-49.761171_pt1 | contig 47432 bp, 29 predicted proteins | sample MGYA00241914_ERZ509192 | MGnify/ENA primary metagenome ERZ509192 (study PRJEB26280, sample SAMEA2338826) | human gut metagenome | biome: human gut; feature: human-associated habitat; material: faeces...
GTTAAGCACGCCGCCAGCGTTCATCCTGAGCCAGAATCGAACCCTCCACAAAAAACCTTTCATGAAGAGAACCAACATGTGACTCTCAAAAATAAAGAAACCGACATCCGTTTATAAGGAAAACGGACTGTCCGCAAAAACCCCGTCCCGTTTGACCGGCCTCCCGGCACCCACGCCAAACACGCGGGCCGTAAGACGGACTGGCAATCATTGACTATAAAGAAGTAGTACAAATACGCTTTTGAGTTCTCAAACCACCACCACTCACCCACCTCAAGGAACCCCAGCCGGGGAACCACTCGCTGAGCGGCAGCAAGAGATAAACCTACAGCACAACGGCCGGCAACGCAAATCGGACATCCACGAACACCACGAAAACCATTGAAAACACTGGACTCCACCGGCGTGTCGAAAACGCGGGAAAAGCGGGCAAGGAACACCATCGCGCGGCAAAAGACCGTCGGAAAAACCTCAAAACACCCCACCGCAAGCCAACACCCGGGCGTGTCGGCACCACGACACCACATCTGCAACCAACTCCGCAACCAGCCATCCACACATCAGCCGAGATGGAAAAGAGAAGAAGCAAGCAGAGGAAGAAAGGGAAGCAATAAAAAGAACCGCACCCAGATCGTTGATCTGAACAAATTCAGATCTCAACTGATCGAAAGTGCGGCCTCACATATGTGCGCGCAGGCGACGGCAGAACAAGGCAGCGCAGCCAAAAATCGATTAATCGGCGCAACCGAAACGGTAGAGAGCCCAGCCCTGGCCATACTGCGAATAATCGGCAACCTTCACCAACGTGCCGTCATCCACATACGCATCAATCAATTCCTCATTATGGAAGGAATCGTATTGGGCGCGATACGGGAACGACTGCAAGCTTTGCGCTTGGTCGCCCATCGTAAGAAAGTACTTCGGAGCGTCGGTCAGCGGACATACCGTGCCAAGCACCTGCTGCACATCGCCGGAAGCAAACGCGGTCTCCACTTTGCCGAACGGAGCGGATGACACATCGGTGCGCGCATTGATGATCGGATACAGCATGTTCGCGTTGAACAGCGTCTCCGCATACATCGAACCGTTCAGCGGATCGGAAATGATGGTGGCCTGAGTGCCAGTACGTTCCGTGACCTTGCGCAGCACAATGATCTTCTGCTCGGTGAGCTGCTCGTTGGGGTCGCTTTGATCCAAGCTGGAATGCGCGATGATCGCGTCACGAACTGCAGTGCGAGACGGACATACGATCTGCGCGGAAACCGCAAGTATCGCAATTGCGAGGAATGCGGCGATTGGGCCGATCCAATTAGAAGCGAAAGAAACACTCTTCACGGAAGAAACAGCAGACACAGGAGAAAGAGAAGGAACGGAAGAAGGAGAAGAAGCATTATTCTTCGCGGAGAAGGAAGATACAGAAGGAGCGAAAGAAGCGGATGCGGCGCACGCGGAAACGCATTCGGAAAACGCGTTGACGCCAATGACAAGCAACGGCAACGCAACCAGCGGAAGCATGGTCACAATACGGTTTTCATCGCGATACCAAGGAGCGCTGATGATATTCGGCAGCGCGCCAACCAACGTGACCGTGCACACATAAACCAGCGTGACCAGCAGAAATGCGGCCATCAACGCGATCACGTCACGCAGGCGATCGTTGCGGCGAGGTCGAGATGGTTCGGACGATTCGAATAAGGAGACGTCAGCAGCATCGGAACACGAAACAGCCGGCAGACCGGAAGTGGGAACCGGGGAAACAGCAGGAGCGGGAACCGCAGTATCGGAAGCCAAAGCATCAGCATCAGCGGAAAAAGCGGGAGCCACAGTGGAAACAGCAACCGAAAGCGAATCCGAAAAGCGCACAACAGTGCGGCGGGAGGCGCAAACAAAAGCGGCAACGGTTCCCGCAATCAGCAATAATGCGAACAGAATCGCAGGAAAACCGTCAAGACCATCCGCGAAACAGAACGAAATCGACTCCCACAAATTCTTGGACGGCTGATGACTGTGGAACCAGGAAGCGGGATTCGCCCAACGATCCGATTTGAACGACGTGAGCATCAGAGCCACAAACGCCACCGCGCCGACACACATGGCGATAAACGCGCCAAGAATCAGCTTCCACGGCAAACGCAATACAATGAAAGGCACCAAAATCAGAGCGTACGTGAATGCAATACGCGGGTGCGCAACCAAGCAAACCACGCCTGCGACAGCAGTGATCGCAAGCCATTTTGCTATATGCTCGTGTGCGGCGATCTCATCGAACAAGCGCAACGTGGCAGCGATAAGGAACGGCAGCAGCGAAGTGGCGAAACCGAATGCGATCAGCGGGCCGGCATTCAGCAGTCCGTACGGGTGGCACACCGAGCTGACGGCAAGCACCGGCACGAACAGTCCAAGCAGATTCTGCAGAACGAAAGTAACGTCGAGAGTGGCGTTATATTGCTGATTTACAGCTGACGATGCATGCTGGTTTGAAACATTCGACGATTCAGATACGGACGACGATTCAGACGTAGGCGATGCTTGCGAAATACGTGAAATTGGATTGGAAATTGGATTGCCGCAATTCCAACGTTGTAGAAAATACCTGCACAATACCAGCATTCCGGAAGGAAAAATCACGCCCGAAGCGATGATCCACGTGATATTGAATGCCGCGTAAATCGAACATTGCACGCCGAACAGTGCCGCGATTTTGATCACGAAATAAGCGCAAATGTGGAATAACGGCGGATAAAACGAATTATGAGGCCACAAATGCAATGCCGCCCCCAAACCTTCGTCAAGCAGGCGGCGAATGAAATAGTAATGCGCGGGGGCATCGCTGCTGGCAATCGGCGTATTCCACACCGTGGAGGGGAACCACGCAATCACCAAGCATAACGCGGACGCGATGCCGATAATCGACGTAAGCCACGGCAATAACGCGCGGAGCGACGCCGGATGCAGCATCGCGTGGCACCGCTGCAGGCCATGTTTCCGCCCGGACGGACCGCCCTTGGCCGAATCATTCCTGGCTGGACCATTCGTAGCCGAACCATCCTTGGACGAGCCATTCTGCCGAGCCTGAGTCTGCACATAAGCCTGCACATGAGTTCGCGCACGAGCCTGAGCCGAGCCACAATCGCCCGACACGGAACCGGTATTCGTAATCTGTTCGGAAGTCATCGATTCCATCGTAGCGAGTGCCGCAACCATGCTCAACGCTTATTCTCTGGAATCACTTTTCAGGAATCATTCAGACTTCATGCAGGGGTATAACAGTGTTGCGCAAGAAAACAATCACGTTGGAAGCCCAAGATGATTTCACGGGACGCACCATGCGCTACGGGCCTGCCTTGCTGCGGAGCGCGCGTCCCGGCTAACGCTGACGTCGGCATGCGCCGGCGCGCAATAACAGAGAACTGGAGAAGTACCGCATGTTCGTTCTCAAGAACGCATGGGCGGCGCTCGGCCGCGTCAAATGGCGCACCGCGCTGATCGCCCTACTCGCACTACTGGTGTCTTTCTCGGCTGCCGTGGATCTGGCAGTCATACGAGCAAACGACACCGCCAATAATGAAACATACCAGTCGCAGAAAGCCACTGCGGTAATTCGGCCGACCGCGCAAACCAAAGCCAAGCGCGACGGCGCCGATTCCAGCTATACCGACAAATACTTGACGTGGGAAAAGTACGGCACGTACGCAACGGCCGCACAGAACAGCAGTGTGACCTTCAATTACACGTTGGCAACGTCAGTGCCGGTGCGCGAAAGCAAGTCGTTGCAGGCGATCGCCGCGAAAAACGATACCAGCGAAGACAAGACCGGCGGCAACCTGACCCTGCAAGCGTTCTACACGTTGGACGCCACGAAAATCAACGATTACGGCTACTACAAAGTGGTCAAGGGCAAGCATCTGAGCTATAAGACGCAGAGCGACGGCGTACTCATTTCGCAGGCGCTAGCCGATAAGAACAATCTCAAGGTAGGCGACAAGGTGACGGTCGGCAATCCGTCGAAGGCTTCCGAAACGTACACATTCACCGTGCGCGGCATTTACGAATATGACAGCGACGTGCCTGAGGGCAACGGTTCCGACGCAAAATACGCGAAGGACAATCGTGAAAACGTGATCTACACGACGTATCTCAACTTCGCCAAGAACGGGCTTGACACGACGGGGGCCACGGGATGGGGCGTTCCGAATCTCAATATCGTGTTCTCGCTGGCGAATCCTTCCACGTACGACAAGTTCGTGCACGCGGTGAAGAAGGCCAAGTTGGACACGAAGACGTACGAGATCACCTCGCCGTCGCTTACCGCCTATAAGAAGTCGATTGAGCCGCTTGATTCCGCCGCTTCGGCCGCGCGCATCGTGCTGTTGGCCGTGACGATCGTCGGCGGAATCGCGTTGCTGGCATTGATTGTGTGGGCGGCAGTCGGCGGTCGGCGCGACGAGATCGGCATGGCGATGATCACCGGCGTGACCAAGGGCCGTTTGGGATGGCAGTTCATGCTGGAAACGTTCATGATGACGGTTCCGGGTTTGATCATCGGTTTGGTTGCCGGCGCGCTATTGGCGAAGCCGATCAGCACCGCGTGGGCCGGCGGGCAGACTGTGGCGATCACGTCCGCTTCAGTGTGGAATGTGATCTGGTGCGGCTTGGGCGCATGCCTGGCGCTTGGCATCGTGGCGTTCGTGCGCGTGGCCTGCTTCAACTTGAACCAACTGTTTGAGGAACGCTCGGAGGTGACGGCATGAGCGACAATATGAACGATAAGAACGAAAACATCGACGAGACCGTGGTTGACGAGACCGCTGAAGCCGAGGCAAGCGAGACCGTCGATGATACTGCGATCGGCGATATTGCAGATGACGCATCTTCCGCAGATTCCATTGAATCCATCGATTTTACGGTGATGTACGACGATGACAATGCAGATATCGAAATTGCGGCGAATGACGATGCTGCGACTTCCGACGATGCAAACGGCGGCGACACTGCAGCGGCTGCAGGCAACAATACTGCAGATGCCGACGAAACCGCCGACGCTGCAAATGACGTTGCGGATACCGAGGATGACGATTCGGACGTGGTGGCGGATAACGCGAATCAAGTGAAGGAAACGCTCGCTTTGCGCTCTTCCGACGAACCGACCGTACTGGAATCGCATGAAACGGTGAAGGCCGATTCCGTGACCAGCGTTTCGTCACAGCTTGACAACGAAATCAAGCGCAATCGCAAAAAGGATGCGTTCTTCTTCAAAACGAATCCGACATTCGCGCTCGATCATGTGACCGTGACCAATCGCAAGACCGGCCGCAATATTCTTGACGACCTGTCGTTGTCGTTCCATGCAGGCTCCACGCATGCGGTGCTTGTGGACGCGGAGGATTGCGAACAGCATCAGGCATTGCTGGCCACCATGGTCGGCATGGTGCGCACGGACCGCGGCAATGTGATGCACAAAAGCGCCAACCTGAGCGACACCGAACCGGTCGAAGTGCTGGGACACCGCATCGGATTCATTCCGCAACGTTTCGCTTTCCGCCCCGATCTCGACGCGGAAAGCAATGTGCTCTACGCCATGGATGCATCGAACCGCAACTTCCTCAAGCCGAAGCCTGTGATCGCCCGCGAACTGCTCAAGCGCGTAGGCTTCGACGAGGTGACGTCCGGCCTGGCAGTCGGCGAAGTAAGCGAACTGAACCAGCGTCGCGTGGCCATCGCTCGTGCGCTAAGCTGCGAGGCTGAGGTGATTATCGCCGACGAGCCGACCGCTGGATTGAATGCCGATGATGCGGCCGTGGTGTTGGATCTGTTGAAGAAGTTCAAGCGCGATGCCGATCGCAAGCGCGCCATCATCGTGGTGACCACCAATCCGGAGGTCGCCGATGCGATGGAGCACAGCGTGGAACTTGACTAGCCGCCTAGTGCAACGGGCGCGCGAACATAGACTCTTTCGCGCGCCCATAGGTAAGCCCTTTGGAATTCTGGTTTTAGCCAAATCCCAAAGGGCTTACGTGTTCTGAAAGCGGTCTGCCCTACTCCGCGATACGCATGTGGTACTGCTCGGCGAGTGGCGTGACGTCAAGCACACCGTATCGTTCGAGCAGCCGCAGCCATTCGCGCCTGTTGCTTTCGCCGAAACGGGCCGCTTTGCGCGCATAGGCTTCGGCCGTCAGGAACTTCGGCGGAATCGACTTGCTGTTGTACTTGTCGGCCACCATCACCACTTCCTGCTCAAGATTCATGGGCACATAGTCGGCCGGAGGCAGCGGCAATCCTTGCGATTCCACCGCTTCTTTGGTGAGTCCCACACCGGTGTGGTTGCGCGCGAACTGCGCGATGGACTCGTCAACACCCTCATTCAACAAATATTCGTAGCCTTTAAGCCCATGCCGCACGTAATTCGGACCGTCGAATTTCAGCGGCCCACCGTCGGAACCATCTTGTTTGAGCAAAAAATACGTGCCGATATCATGCAGCAGACCACCGATCACCACCAGATGCTCGTCGATCAGCCTTGGCGGAACGGTTCCGCCCGTAAGCCCGTCCGATGATGGAATGGAAGGAATGCGAAGCATGCCGAACGATTCGTCTCCATTGCCATCTTGCGTAAGCCTAAGGCCGAAATCGCCCACTTTTTCGGGGGCATCGTCCGGTAGCGTGCAGCGACGGGTGAAAAGTGCGTTCTGCCTGCGTGCCATGCGACGTGCGATGTCGGCAACGACTACGCAATGTCCGTGAATCAAATCGTATGCGGCTTGCGATTGCGCGATTTTTCGATGCAGTTCGTCAACTTGGGCGAGTGTAGGAATATATCCGGTTGTCATACCGCCTATCTTAGGCGCTGTATGACGATTGCCGCATGCTGAATCCGGTCGAAAAAATGTCCGGAAATCCCAGATGAAAATTACAGTCGAAAATTACGGTCGAAAATTCCCAAGTACGGATTCCAGCTTACGAATTTCAGATAGAACGCACGCGAAATGCGCCGGTACGGTTAGAAGCGACGATCATCCGATCGTTTTCCAAACGAGTCCAGCCATCTTCGGCACGCTGATCGAAACCGGAGCTGGCCACAACCACGCCCTTCGGCTGGCCTGCAGCCTGATCCGCTTCGGATTCACCAAGCGCACGATAGCGCATCACACGATAGTCATGCGCCTGGTCGCCACGTCCGTACTGGTCGTAGATTTCCACAATGCGCTTGGACGTGACCTCACGACCGGCCGCGCACAGAGCGATGAACTGGTCTTGGCTCTGAATCATGCAGTTGTAGCTAGATTTCGGATAGCTTTTGCGCAGTTCGCGCACAGCCTGCGCGACCGCCTCGTCGAGCGCGAAACCAAAACCGATGTACTGCAGAATCACTGCGAAGAAAATGGCGGAATCGGAACGGCCGCCGGTGGACTGCACGATATTCGGATCGACTGGGAACGCACGGTTGGTGATGATGTTGCGACCCTGATCGTCGGAAATATCGCCATTGTGGATGAAGCTCAATCCGTTGGCGTAGAACGGCTGCTGGTTTTCGAGAATCAGCGGCAGGTTCGAGCTGGCCAAACGTAGGTGCCACAGGCCTCCACGGGCCGGAGCGTTGGCGAGCTCGTCGAAAATCGGATCATGGCGGGCCGCGACCGTGTTCTTGTAGATGGTGGTGCCGGTTTCCGGAGTGGGAGCGCCACCGTCACGCAAGTACGGCGACTCGCTCGGCACGGTGACCAGCGCGGAGCCCCAGCCATCGTTGTGGATTTCGCTCAGATCACGGAAATCGCGTACGGTCTGCATGCCGAGCACACCATTGAGACTGGTGTTGCTTCCGGCTGCCGCGAATCCAAGTAATCTGCACATGGTTGATTACTCTACAGGGCTTGTGCTGCAACGCGCGCATATGGCTATCGACATTGCTTATAGCGTGCAAAAAACCGCGGGATTCCAACGATTCTTCGCGATAAGACCGTGCAAAACCTACAAAATGTCCCTACGAAAACGGGCTGCGCGACGATGGCAGATGCGATCACCATCATCGTGCAGCCCGTTTCACGGCTTGTTTCACACACGCTTTAGCCGCGGAGGACGCTGAGTCGCGAGGAACAGCGGCTGTATCTCAATCAGCGGATTGTAAGGCGCAAGGCCGAACCATTTGACCGGAGATCCCGCAAGACGACGGATCGCATACTTGATTTCCAAAGAAATCGCGCCACGCTGCGATACCTTCGACTCAGGCATAAGCGCCTTGTGAATCAGCACATATCGAATCGGACCGATATTCGGATCAGCATCAAGCTTCGGATAACGGCTTTCCTGCTTCGGCAGATCTCCCGACTTCGACAAATCGTTCATGATCTGGTGAATGTAAGCCGGAATCGACTGAGAAACCTTGAAACCAAGCCGAATGCGAACACGGAACATGTAATCCGTGCCGAAATTCTCAACCGAATACTCGCGAGTGAACGGCTCATCAGCGGTCTCGACGGAAACCGCCCACCAAGCGCGGGCACGTTTTGGATGGTCGGCGAAAATCGAGAAGAAGATATCAGTATCGATACGCTTCATCTCCGGATCCGACGTGAGGTAAACGATATTGTCGGCAAAATACGGAATCGTATCGTCATCATGCAGTCGCTCCAGCACCGGCAGGCACTCGGCGGGCTGCATATGACGACGCTGCGCACGTTCCAGCTTCGTGCCTTCGTTCCACGTATACATGACCAGCAGAATCGCGAAGGTAAGTAGCATTGTGAACCAGCCACCATGCAGGAACTTCGCCATGGAAGCGAAGAAGAACATGAACTGAATCGCAAGGAACAGCACGGTGAATACGACCGCTCCGATACGACGCCCTGAATGCCAGATGTAGACGGCAAGCAGAATGGTGGTGGTGATCATGGTGATGGTCAACGCCAGGCCATACGCCGCGGAAATATGCTCGGAATCACGGAATAGCGCCAAAACCAACAGCGTGGAAACGCAAAGCACCACATTGACCACAGGAATGTACAGCTGGCCGCGGGTACGGGCCGGGTAACGGACCTGAAGATGCGGCATCCAGTTCAGATGGGTGGCTTCAGACACCATCGTGAACGCGCCGGTGATCAATGCCTGCGAGGCGATAACGCCTGCGAGCACGGAAAGCACGACGGCCACGTAACGCACGCTGGGCGTCATCATTTCGAAGAACGGGTTCAAACCGTGCGTGCGGGCATAAGCCGAATCATCCCAATGATTGAGCATCCATGCGCCTTGGCCGAAATAACAGAGCACAAGCGCGATTTTGATGAACGGCCACGTGAAATAGATGTTGCCACGGCCAACGTGACCCATGTCGGAATAAAGCGCTTCGGCACCGGTGGTTGACAGGAACACCGTACCCATGATGGCAAGACCAGCGGCATTATGGCTGCTGAACAGGAATCTGACACCGTACAAGGGGTTGAGCGCCGCGAACACGCCCCAATACTGGCTGAGGTTCGCCAAGCCGACAACCGCTAGGAACGAGAACCATACAAGCACGACCGAACCGAACACCTTGCCGATACGCTCAGTGCCACGCGACTGCGCAGAGAACAGTATCAGAATGATGGCCGCGGTGATCATCAGGGTCAGCTGCTTGTTTTCGGTAAAAAGTTTTTCAAAAGCCGGTAGTGTTTCCAAGCCTTCCACTGCCGAGCTGATGGACACGGCTGGGGTGAGCACGGAATCGGCGAGGAACGCGGCACCGCCGAGCATGGCGGGAATCGCAAGCCATGCACCGTACTTGCGAATCAACGAGTACAGCGCGAAAATGCCGCCTTCGCCCTTGTTGTCGATGCGCATGGCAATCAGCACGTATTTGACAGTGGTGATGAGTGTGATTGACCAGAACACCAACGAAAGCACGCCGAGCACGGCCTCGTGGTCAGCGTGCGCGAGTCCGCCCTGCCCGTTGAGGAACGTCTGCATGGTGTACAGCGGCGAGGTGCCGATATCGCCATATACCACGCCCAACGCCACGATCGCCATGGCAGGCGTGATTTTGTTTGGCCCGGATTGCAGACGGCTCCACCAGCGGCCGATGGGACCTTTGCTGGCCACCTGGTCAAGTTTGGCGGCCTCCTGCTGCTTCTCCTCGTGCTGCTTGATCAGCTCCTGTCGCTCTTCCTTGGTCAGCACCTTGTGCGAAACCTTCGGCGCCTGCGTGTATGTGGCTGCGTGAAACAGCGGCTCATCCTCGTTAGGCTCGTTAGCCATAACGCTACCTCCAAGTGGCGGGCCTTCCAACCCACTCCCCAAAATAAACGCAAAAAGGCACGTTAGGAGCCGTACGAAGTCTTGTCAAATCTTCACATTGTTTCTTGCGATTCTTGATCTCGAAAGAAGTAGACTTCCTGTGGGTTTTTTCCCTTTTGTTTTTCTCTTATTCTCTCTCATTTTCGGACAAATCGTTTCCGCTTTGCCGATTTTCGGAATTTGTTCAGATTCCGTACACTTCGCGCGTAGTCTTTCGTGTTGCCTGCGCGACTTCCGTCAGCGGTTTATCGAGATAATTCGCCAACGACTGCAGGGTGTAGGGGATCATGTACGGCGCGTTGGTGCGGCCACGATACGGCATCGGACTTAGGTAGGGGGCATCGGTTTCAACCATGACATGACTGAGCCCGACAATGCGTGCCGACTCGCGGATACCATCGTTGCCCTTATAGCTGGATGTGCCCGAAAGACTGAGATACCAACCGTTTTCGCGCGCTATCTCACCCATTTCGGCATCACCGGAATAGCTGTGGAACACGGTCCGTTCGGGAGCGCCGTCCGCCAGCAACGTTTCGATGACTTCCTTATGCGAGTCACGGTCATGGATCTGCATAGGCAGATTGAGTTCCTTGGCGAGCGCGATGTGCGCGCGGAAAGCTTCCCGCTGGAGTTCTTTGGCGGCTTCGCCGGTGCGGAAGAGATCCATGCCGGTTTCGCCTATGGCCACAACCTGATTGGGGTAGGTGACGGCAAGACGGTGCACTTCGGCCATGGCGTCTTCGAAGTTGGTGTCGTGCCAGGGTTTGTATTTGAGCGGAAGGCCGTCTGGTCCGGGCACTCCGCGATGACCGTGGAGCACGGATTCGTTGGGATGTATGGCGATGGCCGCATGCACGGTTTGGGGGTGTTCACGTGCCATGTCGATGGCGGTCATGAGGTTCGGTAGTTCACATCCGCAGTCGATGACGCCTTCGACGCCGACTTGTTGCGCTTGGTTCAGCAGTTCGTCGACGCTGTATACGGGGACTTCCGGTTGGCCTTTTTCTTGGGCTTCATGGCTCATGGCCCGCGAGAACGGCACGACGGACGCCACATGCGTGTGGTTGTCGATAACGTGCGCGTTCTCGGGAAGTGGTTGCGGTGCTGGCGCCCAGCTGCGGTCACGATGGTGTTTGCTCATGCCTCCAGCCTACGCTCGATGGCAGTCTTGCTTCGGAAGCCGCGTTATTCATCGATGGCAGTGGGATTAACCAACGCACCTCTATATGTTTTGCGATGTAGCGCTGAAACGCTTTCCGCGATTAGTCATGGAGGGTGAGGGTGGTGAAGGACCAGGCGGGGGCGGTGTAGGTGCCGCTGGTCAGGTCGAGTGAGGTTTCGACTGGAACGGTTGGTGAGGACTTGCCGATTTCACCAGCGTACGGGTCGGCTCCGGCAAGCACAGTGGCAGTTGCCGAAGCGCGGGATTCCGCGGAAACATCAAGCTCGTCAAGCACCTGAGTCACATCCACTTCAGCTTCGGCATCGAGCGCGTTGACGATACGCACGTAAGTGACTCCCTCGGCATCGTTACGAGCCACAGTGACGGTACGACGAGGCTCTTCCGGCTCTTCAACACCTTGCGCAACAAGCTCTCCATCGATATACAGCTTCATGCTTTCGCCACGATCGGTCACTTCGATGCGCACCTGCCACACGGTTCCGGGGAACACTTCGTCCATGGACCATTCGGTGCCGTCGAGATTGTAGGCGGTGCCGTCGCGCACCACCTTGATTTCGAAGGCACGGCCGAGCGACGTGATGTTGTGGTTCTTGCCGTTGATGTCGCCGTGCACCAGCTGCAGACCCCAACGACCCTGATAATAGGTGATGGTGGCGTTGATGGTGTAGGCGTCGGCGTCGATGTTCAGATTCGTGGCTTTCGGACCGTTGCCCGCGTAATGGCAGTCTTCAAGCTCAATATGGCGACCATCAGCAGTGTCGACGCTGAAGTCGGTGATGTCGGCGTGAGCAGCGCCTTCCAAACGCAAGCCGACCGTCGACGGCAGTTCGCGACGCAGCGTGGTCTCGCCTTCCACTGCAACCGGCCATGCGGTATCGGACGTGGTGGTGGCATACATCTGCTGCACCCAGTAGCTGTACGGCAGGTAGGTACGTTCGTTGTCGAAGTAGATCAGATCAGGATTCCAGCTGTGATGCCCGTTCTTGGCAAACAGCGGCGCATACGAAGACATAACCACTGCATCGCCGTTCAATTCCATGCGACCCATGAACGCCGCTTCAGAAAGACCGTTGATCAGCTGTGTGTTCCATGAGCCATACTCGCCCAAGTACACCTTCGGGCCTTCACGATCCGTGGTGTCGTAGTGGTCGAGATTGTGGAACCACCAGCTGGAAGACTGGTAGGAATGCTCGTCAACAATGGGAATACCGGCTTCACGTGCATACTGCCAACCAGCCTCATAGTCGGGGCCACTCGGAGCCGGACCGACCGTGCCAACCACAACAATATCCGGGTAGGCGGCCTTGACCTCGTCGAAGATCTGCTGGAAGCGGTTCTTGAACACGTCATCGATAAGATCTTCGTTGCCAATGCCCAAATATTCAAGGTTGAACGGTTCCGGATGACCCATGGCGGCACGCTTGGCACCCCATTCGGTGGTTGCGGCGTCGCCATTGCAGAATTCGACCAAATGCAGCACTTCATCGATGTATGCCGGCATGTCTTTCTGCGCGATCGGCACCGGACCTTGGCTGGTGTTCTGGCAGCTCACGGCAGCGGGCAGCACCGGTAGCGGCTTCGCGCCAATGGTTTCGCACAGGCACAAATACTCGTAGTAGCCGATACGGAACGACTGGTGATATCCCCACAGGTTGAAATTGTGCGGCCGATGCTCAACATCACCGATGGTGCGATCCCAGTGGTACATGTTATCCATGCCAAGACCGTGGGTGATGCAGCCGCCCGGGAAGCGCATGAAGCGCGGCTGCAGGTCGGCGAGCGCCTTGACCAGGTCGGGACGGAAATGCTTGAGCCCGTTGTAGGTGGTGCGTGGTTCGAGGGTAACGAAATCAAGATCAACGGTACCTTCCGTGGTGAAGGTGAGTCGCAAAGCGCCTTCATGTACAACGATGGCATTGCTCTCACCGGAAACCGTCAGCGAAACCTCTTGCTTACGCCAATCGTTGGAATCGACGGTGATATCTTGTTCTGCAATCGCATTTCCATCGTCGTCAATCAGAGCGACGGTGACGGGAAGTGCGGAAGCTTCGCAATTGTTGGAAATACGCATCCATGCGGAGAAATCGTAGGTTTCGCCGGCACGGAAGATCATGCCGTCCCAGCCGATATTTTCAAGCGAAGCCGGCGCCTGTTCGACTTCAACGGACGCATAGTGCGGGTTTTCTTCGGCTACCGGATTGTCGGTGAGCACGTCGAAGGCTGCGAAGGAGCCGGCGGGCACGATTTTGCGCCAGAAGCTGTAGCTGCTCCAGTCGGAGGAGTCGGCGCGATTGTATTCGAATGCGCCGTTCTGTACGAGGTCGGCGTTGAGTCCGCCGTCGCCGGAGTAGCTGATGTCTTCGTAGAAGATGCCCCACAGGTCGGTGCTGATGTTGCGCACACCTGCCTTGTTGAGGGTTGCGATGATGGTGTCGGTCATGGCATTCCTTTTTGTGTTTGGTTGGTGGTTTGTTATTGAGTTTTGTTGGAAATTTGATGATTGATGGCGATTTATAGCGACTGCTGGTTGCCGTCAGCACGGGTCGAGTGCGAACCAGAGCACGCCATGCGCTGGTATGGTTCCGCGGATGACTCGATCTTCGCCCTCACCTTCGATACGTGCGCCGGTTACATCAGTTTCGCCAGTTGCGTTGGTTTCGTCGTCAAACAGATTGGTAATCGTCCACGGATCGTTGCGTTGGCTTAATCCGACGATGGATTGCAGTTCGATGGTTGCCGGCAGTTCGTAGTCGCGATCGCCGGTCCAGAAGATGGCTGCATAATGTCCGCCCGAATGCGCGGAAGGAGTGCCATCCGCCCAGTCGGCCGCATCGGCGGCCCACACCACGAGATCCCCAAGGTAGGAGTTTTCGTCATCCCAACGTTCGAAGATGCGTTCGTACACGGTTTCGTGATTGTTGATGGATCCTGCGGTGACTTCGCGCAATGCCGGATTGGCGAGCAGTTCAATGGTTTCGCTGGTACTGGTCGGCAGGTCGCCGCCTACCATAAGTGGGCTGCGTCCCATGCACCAGAGGGCAAGCAACGTGCGGCTTTCATCTTCGGTGAGGCGGCTTTGGCGATCGTCTCCACGTTCGGCCCGCAATCCAATATGCCCCAACGGCAGCATGTCGGCGTCAGCCCAATGACCGGTGGTCTGGAACGGCGCCCACCTCGCAAGACGCGGGAATTGCTGGTAGATGTCTTCCCAACGATCCCATAAATCGTCGCTGATACGCCACATTTGTGCGCTGTCTCGCAGAAATTCTGCGTAGCCGGTGCTCACCCAACCGCCCGGCGAGAGCGACAGGCTGATGCTGCGACCGTATTTCGCTTCAGCTTTGGCGATGGCGTTATGGTAGGCGGCGATTTCCGCGCTGTGGAATGGCGTTTGCATGTCGTCGACTTTGAGGAAGTCAAGCCCCCATGAGGCGAACAGGTCGAGCTGTTCGTCATACCAAGCTTGAGCTCCGGAGTGGTTATGGTTCAGCCCATAATTGTCTGGATTCCACTTGCACACGTGGTTAAGGTCCGCCACCTCTTGCGCCGTGTATGGAGTGCCTTTGACCGGCAGATTGTTGTCGACTGCCAAGCGCGGAATGCCTCGCATCATATGTACGCCAAATTTGAGTCCCATGGCGTGGATCTGTTCGGCAAGCGGTGCGAAACCGTGCCCGTCTGCAGCGCTGGGGAATCGTTCAGGGTCGGGCAGTTGACGCCCGTATTCGTCGAGGATCAGCGGCGCATTGGCATTGTAACCGTGTGCGCGGGCGGTCGGGTCGTACCAGTCGATGTCGACGACGATCGTATCCCAGCCGGCGTCTTTCAGGTGTTCCGCCATGAATCGTGCGTTGGCAAGCACTTCGCTTTCAGTGACGGTGGTGCCGTAGGAATCCCAGCTGTTCCAGCCCATTGGCGGTCGCCATGCTTTTGGCAAATCCTCGGTAATCGCCATTGCCTTCTCCTTGTACAACGTTAGAAAAGCGTGTCGTTTACAGTATCTGACGTCATCCTTGACTTACTTGTTCGACTTCATCATCCTGGAAAACTTCAGATATGTACCGTTACATATTTTATAGCATATTTCAGAAATCACAATCATGATAAGATATTGGTGATTCTTTGAAATTTCAACGATTGCTAGAAAATCATCATATATAATATCGTTACAGAAAAACTTGGCTGTAAGGAGCGGCGCATGACAAGCGGCAAACCGACGTTGCGAGACGTGGCAAATCAGGCCGGAGTCTCCCCCATGACCGCATCGAACGCACTGCACGGCAAAGCCGGCGTCAAGGAATCGACCCGAGCCAAAGTATTGGCAGCAGCGAAAAAACTCGACTATCGCATCAATCTGACAGCCAGCATGCTCAAATCAGGTCGCAGCAACATCATTCACATCATCGTCAACGAATTCGATTCGCCGTTCTATTCGAAACTGACGCAAGCTTTGAGCCACGAGATCACATCACGCGGACTCACGCCATTCATTGAGCAAACCCAATATTCACCGGACGCGGCCGAACACGCTCTGACCAGCAATCCGTTCTCCGGGCAGCTCTTCGACGGTGAGATTCTGCATGCCACCGGATTGGGCACGAATCTACCGCTCGCCAAACTCAACGGCGGGCGCCCTCTCGTACTGCTCGACGCATGCGAGGAAACGCCAACCGTGGATGCCGTGAATTTTCCCAACGAGGAGGGCGAACGCGCTGCAATGCAGTATCTGATCGCCCAGGGATGCCGGAATATTGCGATTGTCGGGCATACGTTCGTGCCGCGCGCCGAGTTAGCGCATGCGCAGAATGCGTTTGCACTGCGACTTCGGGGGGCGTGCGCGGCGTTGCTGGACGCAGGATTGCCATATGACGAAACCATGGTGTTCGAAGGCGGTTGCTCCGACGACGGCATTACCGCCGGGCACGCGATCGCCGAACGGATTATGGCGGCACGAAGGGCGGGCTGCGGAGCCGGCGCGGGTGCCGGAGACCGCGAAACAGGCACGGCCGGAACCGCCGATTTCAACAATGTAAGCGGCGAGATTACGGGCAAATCGATCGAAACGACCGACAAGATTCCCGCAATCGCGTTCGACGGAGTGTGCTGCGCCAATGATTTCGCCGCATTCGGCGTGATTCGCGGCCTCGCCGACTATGGCATCCATGTGCCGCAAGACGTGAAGGTGATCGGATTCGACGGCGTGACTTCTGGAACCTACACCACCCCTTCGCTGAGCACCATCCAAGTGGATCTCGACCAGCTTGCCAAATTCGCGGTCGATATGATCGTCGAACGGATCGAACGCGGCGAAGTGAATGGTAATTCCAGCAATGCCGGAAATTCCAATGATGCAGGCACGGTGCTGCCGCCGAGCCGCGCAACCATCGGATATCAGTTGGTCGAACGTGAATCCACGACCGCGATCATATAGCTATCGTGCGTTCCGCGCCCGATTGCAGCGGAACGCACGATAGCTGGAAAATACGCCATTTTAGCGATTGGTTGGCTCAGCCCCGATCAACCGCGGCGGCGAATCGCGAAGATTCGGGCGGACGGGCGCTTGGAGGTGGTTGCGTTCAGACGGACCGTTTCCGGATCCATGCGTTCGATGGTCCACGGCTCGGCATCCGGCGCATGATCCGGTTCGGCGGGATTCGGGAAAACCTGTTCGATGGTTTTGCCGGCTTCCAGCGGCATGTTCACCGAGGGGGTGCCGCCGCGACGCCATACGATGACGTAATCAGGCTTATCTTCCGACTGAGACCGCTGACCATTCTGCTGATCGTTCTGATCGGCATTCCGCTCATTCCAAGCGTCTTCGCCGCGCACGTACCGGTCGCGCGCATCCGCTTCGACATGGCGCAACCCGACGGCGAGCCAATCGCCATCGAAATCGGGAAGTCCCGACGGCCAGAACGGCACCATATGCTGCTGGTCGGCAAGCACGCAACGATGTAAGGCGACGGCATCTCGAACGAGCGAAAGACGCGGTTCAGTCATGCGATCGATGAAACCAGACAGATACAGTCTGCCGAGCACGCCCGTGGCGAGCGTGAAGACGGCCGTCTCATCGTCCATCTCTTGCTGAGCGTAACCCCAATTACCCTGTTGTTCCGGCAGGATCGTCATGCCCGCGCCTGCCGCGATGGCCGCATAAATCAGCGGATCGCACTGGTCGGAAGTGGATTGCAGATCCAAGCGGGACAACTGCGCGTAATCGGCGCGCATGGCGCCGGAACCGCAGTTTTCAATCATCACTTCCGGATGACGGCGACGCAGATCGTCAAGCCAATCCAAATACGCACAGCAATGCTCGAGCAGGCCATCGCCAACGGATTCGGCATTCAAATCAGTGCCGACGCCGGGAGTGGTGTTGTAGTCGAACTTGAAGAACACCGCGCCGAAATCGTCGATTAGACGATCAACGGTACGTGTAACATGCTTGCGTGCTTCGGGGGAACGGAAATCAAGCAAATATCGACCCGAATCACACACACGCACGCCATGGCGTTGAAAGAACGCGGAATCCGGCAGCGTGCTTGCGAGCGACGATTTCACGCCGATCACTTCGGGTTCGAGCCACAGGCCCAAGCCCATGCCGTGCGCACGGATGTTTTCGGCAAGACCACGCAAACCGGTGTCGCCGAAACGGTTGGTGGAGGCCTGCCATTCGCCGACCATGTCCCACCAGCCGCCGTCGGTGCTGTCGTACCAGCCGGCGTCGATGCAGAAAATATCCGCGCCAACGCTTGCCGCGCCTTCGATCAGCGGCAGCTCCTTCTCAATACGAGGATCGCCAAACAGCGTATTCATGTAATCGTTGTAGATCACAAGACCCTGCGTACGCTCGAACTGCTTGATGCGGCCCAGTTCGCGGGCTTTGGCAATGCGTAATGCGCGACGCTGCAACGTCATTTCGGCGACGGCCTGCTGCCAATCGCCTGCGGCAATGGCAAACGACACGGGAACCGACTCGAAATCGTTGCCTTCACCGAGATTGGTGAACCAGCCGTGATCCTGATATTCCGGGCCGAATGCACTGATGTGCAGACCGGGATCATCCTCACCGACCTCCCACTCCCACGGGCCATTGTGCTCGATCTGCCACATTACGGAGAAGTCGCGGGCACGGCGCATGGAACCCTCGACCTGTACGATACCGGCCGGTTCATGCACGCCCGTACTCCATGTGGAAGTGGAGCTCATGGCGAATCTCGAGCTGGACTGGCCTGGATTGATTTTCTGGTTGCGGTTACGCACCTGGGTGTCTCGCAGCGGGCGGACGCGCCAATCGTTTTCCACGGCCCAGGCGGCGTCACCCCAGAAAATATTCGAACGATGGATTTTGCCGCAGTTGACGCGCATGGGAACGGTCAGGTTCAGCGACGACACCGCTTCAATCGGCAGTTGTTTGGCGGACTGCAGACGCGTGTACGTGCGCACCGCGGAAAGATTAGAAAACGCTTCGAACACGGAGGTGACCACCAGGCCCTCATGCGGGTCGGCACAAACCGTTACGGGTGTGGGATTCACAGCAGAGGCAGCCGCATCGCGCTCACTGGCGGTCGGCTCGAATTCGCGGCCTTTCGGCTCAAGATCGGCATACGACGCGAACTGCGTGATCTCCAAACGGAACGGATCGTCGGAACCCTGCCCGGGCTCGGACGCGAGCGCGGAAACGAAGCGTAGCTTGCTGCCGGCGACCGTGGCAATCAATGCGAGACGGTTGTCTTGCGAACCGGTGTTCGCGGCGAGCACTTCCACGATCGGGCGGGGATCCTTTTCCACTACAGGCTTTCCATCGTCGGACAGGCGACCGTCAATGGGGATCATGCCTCGTCCTACAACGTTGCATAGGCGGACGGGAGAATCCCCTGCAATGTCGAACAGCATGGACACCACACCGTTACCCCATTCGAGACGTCCATCCTGACGAGGAAGTAGGGGGTTCAACATGCTGGCTGCCATTGCCATCTCCTTCGCGCTTCGGATACCGCCTGTTTATTAACGTGTATCGTTTGACGTACCTCCACTAGCTTAGGCGGAAAACAGGGCATAGCGTGCATGCGTGTCTACAGGTATTCAGGAAACGTTCAGCAACAGGATTTCGGCAAAGCAAAGGTGCAATCATCGCACGAATCGCATACGCATTCCGCGAATCGTACGAATATCGCTCGATGCAATCAAACTAATCAAATTGCAGATATTTCACGAATTGGATTGGCATATCCTTGGATTCCGAAACGTTGCTGAATCCAAGAATAACCCCCTTTTTCGGCAGTCCATGCGTAGAGATCCATGTTTTCGAATGGGACAAGTCGAATCCGACAGCGTCGTTCACATCGGAAACCGGATTGCCTTTGACGTCGACCAGCGCATCCTTGACCTGCTCAAGATCGGCGGCACTCATCACTTCCGCGGGTTTGGTGATGTCGCCGCGATCATTGACTTCGGCGAAAATATCGGTTTCGGCAACAATCATGTTGATCTGACCTGCCGAAACGCGAGCCGTTAACGATGCGGAACCATCTTGCGCGGCATTCTCGCCAATCGCAATGGAGGCATCCGTCCGCACGAGACGCTCGTCTTCAATACCTTGCGTCTTCACAAAATCAGCGCCCAACGCATCAATCTGTTCGGAATATTCCGCCATATCGACACCTTCAAGACTCAGCTTGGCCTCGGGACCTTTGGTCACATACGAGATGACGAAAGCAAGTACCAAGCCGACCACTGCGATAATGATCAGCACATCGGTCAGAAAGTTCTGCTTGAAGTACGGCCACTTGTCTTTCGGCGGCAGCTCGCGGAAGGTTTTGAATTTCGATTGCTTCGCATACACGTTGGTGGATGCGAGCGCTGCGACCGCATCTTGCTGCTCCTGGGTGAGAACTGGCTTCTCTACTGCCATGCCAAACCTTCCCGCGTTGTTTCATCGACGCATTCACGCGTCATCTTCGTGCGCAGCAACATGCGTTGCTTTCTCACTTCCCTATCTTCCGCCTCGTACCTGATAATTTGCGGCTAGCCGCCGGCCGAAAAACGACAAGCGGCTAGCAGGAAGGCTGATTTCAAGCCAATCAGCCTTTCAAGCCAATCAGTCCAAGCCCTAATCAGCCCATTTAGACCTTGATCATGGCGTATTGGGAGTCGTAGAGGCGATAATAGGCACCACGCTTGGCAAGCAGCTCGGCATGGTTGCCTTGCTCCATGATCTGCCCATGATCGATGTAGCAGATCATGTCCGCGTTCTCGATGGTGGACAGTCGGTGCGCGATGATGAAGCTCGTACGTCCCTTCAGCAGGTGGTTCAATCCGGCCTGAAGCGCCTCTTCGGTACGCGTATCGATATTCGACGTGGCCTCGTCGAGAATCAGAATACGCGGATCGGCCAGCAGCACGCGGGCAAACGCGATCAACTGGCGCTGACCTGCGGAAAGCGTGGAACCACGCTCCTCCACCACCGTGTCATATCCGTTCGGCAAATCCATGATGAACTCGTGCGCATGCACCGCCTTCGCGGCCGCTTCGATCTCGGCATCGGTCGCATCCAACTTGCCGTAGCGAATGTTCTCGCGCACATTGCCGGAGAAAATGAACGTATCCTGCAGCATGACGCCCATCTGCCGACGCAACGATTCCAACGTGACCGAACGCACGTCATGCCCGTCAATCGTCACCGATCCTTCTGCAACGTCGTAAAAACGCGACAGCAGGTTGATGATCGTGGTTTTGCCGGCACCGGTCGGGCCGACCAACGCAACAGTACTGCCTGGTTCAACATGCAGATCGACCAGATTGAGAATATTACGACCGTCAGGCTCGTAACGGAAAACCACATCGTTGAAATCGACGCGACCTTCGATTTGCGGCAGTTCAGTCGCGTCAGGCGCGTTACGAATCTCCGGCTGCACGTCAAGCGTTTCGAAAATACGCTCCAAATATGCGGAACAGGTGATCAGCTGATTGTAGAAATTGCCGATGCTGATAACCGGATTCCAGAAATTGTTCGCATACCCGACGAACGCGATCAGCACGCCGGTGGAAACGTTCACCGCGCCAAAGCCCGTAACTCCCACATAGTAGATGAACGCGATCGTCATGACGGAAATGGTCTGAATGCCCGGCCACATGAGGAACTGGATGTGCACGGCCTTCATCCACGAAGTGCGCACGTCGTTCTGCTGCTCCTGGAAGGTTTTGAACTGTGCAGCCTCCTGGGCGAAGGTCTGCGTGGTTTTCACGCCGGCAATCGACTCGTGGATGAACGCGTTGAGATTGCTCTGCTTGTTCGACAGCACCTGGTACGCGCGACGCTGAAAATGTTGCAACATCAGCACCCACGCGATCAGGAACGGGAAAAGCACCAAGCTGAACAGTGCGAGCCGCCAATCGACCACAAACATGACCACCAAGGTGATCAGGAACGTGAACACGTCGGAAATCACATTGATCAAACCGGAACTCAACGTGTCGGAAAGAGTGTTCACATAATTGACCACGCGAATCAGGATTTTGCCGTGCGGACGCGAATCGAAATAGCTGAACGGCAGCGTTTGAATATGCGTGAAAATATCGCGACGCATATCTTTCAACATGAGCTGACCAACTCGAGTAATTTCAACGGTACGATAGCGCAATCCAAACTCATAAATCACAATAAGCACGGCCATCAATCCCGTTAGTTCACCAAGTAAGGTGAGATTTTTCGACGGAATCGCACTATCGATCATGATTTTCGTCAAATATGGCACGACTACCGCAATGCAGCTCATCATTACGACGACGGCGAGAATGCGTGCGATACGCGACATATATGGTTTTAAATAGACGCCGATACGCAGAATATCGTGCAGATTAATATGCTCTTCCAGCTCTTCGTCTTCACGGAATGTATTACGTTTTGCCATGGGTTTTCCTCCTTTCTTGCCTTAGCTGCGTCACGCTTCGAAACCATGGGAACGACCCGCCTGCAAGCCGAGCTGCTTGTAGTAGATCTCCCAATATCGGCCATGCGCGGCCACGAGTTCGTCATGCGTGCCGCGCTCCACAATGCGGCCGTGTTCGAGCACAAGAATCAGATCGGAATCTTTCACCGATGAAATACGGTGCGCGATGGTGACGATGGTTTTCCGCTCGTCCAGCTCGCGCAGGTGACGTTGGATTTCCGCTTCCGTTTCCATATCGACGGCGCTGGTCGTATCGTCCATGATGAGGATCGACGGATTGTCGGCGAGCGCGCGTGCGAGGCTCAGGCGCTGTTTTTGGCCGCCGGAAAGGCCGACGCCACGCTCTCCGACCACGGTATCGTAGCCTTCCGGCATGCTGCGGATGAAGCCGTCCGCACCGGCGATGGTGGCCATGCGGCGAATGTACTGTTCGTCGTATTCGCGCTGTTCGCCCACACCGAAGCTGATGTTGCCGCCAATGGTGTCGGAGAACAGGAACGTGTCTTGCGCGACGACGCAGACTTGCGAGCGCAGTGTGGCAAGCGGCCAGTCTCGCGCGTCGACGCCGTCGATGAGCACATGGCCTTCGGTGGGGTCGTAGAAGCGGGAGATGAGGTTGACGAGGGTGGATTTGCCCGCGCCCGTTTCGCCGAGAATGCCGAGTTTGGCGCCTGCCGGAACATGGAAGTCCACGTCTTCAAGCACGGGGGTGTTCGGTTCGTCGGGGAAGGCGAAGCTGACATGCTGGAAGTCGATGCTGCCGGCGATGCGGGTCGCGTTAGTCGTTACCTGTGTTGTCTGCGCCGCTTGTGTCGCCGACGTTGTAAACGTCGCCTGCGATTGCGAGATGTTGCCAGTTGCATCGTTTGCACCGTTGGCATTGTTGGCGTTGTTCGCATTCGCAGTCGCGGTATTCGCTTTTGCGCCGACTCCCGGCTTTTCCGTGATGTGCGACTGAGAGGTGAGCAGTTTGCGGATTTTGATGCAGGATGCGTTGAAACGCTGCCAGTCGTTGATCAGCCATCCGGATTGGCGCACCGGCCCGTCGATCATCCACAGGTAGGAATTGAACGCCACGAGATCGCCAAGCGTCATGCGCCCGGTGATTACCAGGAATCCGCCGAGGCCGAGCGTGATCAGCTGCAGCGAGAATCCCAATCCGTCAAGCCACGGCATGTATTTGCGGCTGTTGTAGGCCTGAGCCATGTTGCGTTGCATGTAATCGTCGTTGCGTTCGTCGAATTTTTCGGTTTCGTACGGTTCGCGTACGAACGCTTTGATCACACGGTTGCCTTCGATGTTTTCTTCGACCATCGAATTCATTTCGGCGAGCGAGTTGCGGATGGCGAAGAACAGCGGCCTTGCGTGCGTGGAAAGTCCGCGCGTAAGAATGAAAATGAACGGCGTGACGCATGCGAGCGCGAGCGCGAGACGCCAGTCGATGGTGAACATCATGGCGAGCGCGCCGACGAACATGACCACGCAGTCGAGCACCTGGTAGCTCACCCAGCTCAACACGTGGCGGATGGCGTCGGTGTCGGAGGTCATGCGGCTCATGATGTCGCCGGTGCGCGTGTGGTTGAAATACGTGAAGTCAAGTTCGTGCAGTTTCTCGTATTCGTCGCTGACGAGACGAAATACGGAGTTCTGTCCGAAACGTTCCATCCACATTTGGTAGCCGTAGCGCGAGGTGACGCGCACGATGGTGAACACGATCATCATGATGCACAATCGTGTCAGTTCGTCGACGTGTCCTTGCACGATCACACGGTCCACAATGATGCCTGACAATATCGGAATGATGAGCGCCATGGTGTTGTTGACGCAGAACAGCACTATCGCACCGGCCACTCGCGGCAGGTCAGGTTTGCAGTATGGCAGGATCCATTTGAGGTTGCCTGCTTCTGTATTTCGATTCGGATCGACGTACATACGTGGCGTTCCTTCAGATTGTTTGCTTGGGTATTTGGGTTTTCGTGGGCTGTTGTTGCGTTTGTTCGTTGCTTTTACGGCCATTCGTTGCCGTTACGATTCACGTCCGTCGTTTGTCGAGCGTCCCGTTGCCGTCTCTCTATCGGTCGAAACCCCTGTTCGGATTCGCAAACGCGACTTATTCTATGCGAACCGTTTTTCGACGCAACGTGGGCGATTTCGGCGTGTCGAAATCGCAGTAAAATCAACGCATGCGCCATTACATAAATTCACTGTGAGCGCAATGAAATGTGGATGATTGCGGTAGCGCTTTCCGTATCGAACCGGTACGATATATCGAAGTGCGGCATTCCGACGACGGCAACGACCGCAATCGTATGAAAAATCACGAAAGGACGGCAATGATGGCGGATGAACAGGCGATCATCGCGCAATATGCGGAAAAATATGGTCTTACCGACGAGATGATCAAGCATGCGGAACGTTGGACGGAAACCACCGTCGATCTTGCAGGACTTTCCGAAGCGCGACTTCAAGGCATTCTCGACATGCGTTTCAGTGCAATCGCGGTTGACACCCCGCGTTCCGAACTGTGGCACACACCGGAAAGCATCGACGTAATCGACGATATTCCTTACCTTCCCGACGGCGGCTACGATGCGGAAGCCGGGCAGTGCAGAGGGCATTTGCTCGACCTGTATCTGCCACATGACGCGGTGCTACGTTGCGGGCATACACTACCGGTATACATCGATATACATGGCGGCGGTTTCACCTATGGATACAAGGAATTGAACCGCAATTTCAACGTGCATCTGGCCGAAACGGGCTTCGCCGTGTTCTCACTGAATTACCGCCCGGCCCCACAGACCGATCTAAAGGGTCAGTTGGCGGATGTTCAAGCGGCATTGCGCTGGATCAAGGCACATTTGGCGGATTATCCGGTCGACTCGAACGCCGTGTTCCTCACCGGCGATTCAGCTGGCGGCGCATTGACCATGCTGACGCTGGCGATTGAGAACAACGCCGAGGCTGCGGCCGCATTCGGCATTGACGAGCCTTCCGGCATTGGATTCGCAGGCGCGGCTCCCGTGTGCGGCGCGTACAGTTCCGCATCATTGGAAACCATGGGCAGCAAGTTGACCGTTGGCTACGATCCGAACCGCCGCACCGGCCTCGAACAGATGCTGGGCGTCGAATTCTTCGACGGCATCGAAGCCGCCGACCCGAAGTTCCTCACCGCCGAAGGCCTGGCGTTCAACGTCGACCTGCCGCCACTGTTCATCGTGACCTGTGGCGACGATTTCCTTGAGGCCGATAATCTGGCGCTCGCCACCGCACTGGCACGCAAGGGAGCCGATTTCGAACTGTTCGACCCGAAGCCACGCCGCCACGAGACACTCGGCCATGTATTCGTGATCGGCATGCCATGGCTTGAGGAAAGCGTGGAATGCTTCGAACGTCTGCGCAGATTCTCGTACGAACGCTGCTAACTCACGAACGCCAGCACACAACCGCACAACCACACACAACCACTGCATAATCACAAACATCGCAACGGTCGACCATATGCCAATAAGCGCGGTCGGCCGTTTCTTTTTACACATTCAGAACGGCATCAATCGCAAATCGCATGAATCCTGTTCAGAAAAAGAAAGCCGGCGGAAGAAGGGCCGCCGGCTGAGAGAGAAGAGAGAAGAAGGGTTCAGTTATGGGGTTCTTCAGGAACCTCGCCAGCCGTCATAACCGCTGACATGTTCTATATAAGCGCTCAAGTCTTAGAGGAATGATGCGTGTTCCTGTCAATTCGCTGGGAAAAATGTATCGGACATGTAAGCGGAACATACACATTCGTGAATTCCGTCGAATGATTGCAACATTATTTCCGATTTGCCCAATCGCACGTCCATATCACTCACCCACTCTGCAAAATCATCCATTTCACTGGACGATTCTGTATTTTCCACAAAATCATCCAGTAAAATGGACAATTCTGCAAAAATCGCAAAATCATCCATTTCACTGGACGTTTTCGACATATCATGGATAACATCAACATCATTTCAGCAGGGCAGAGGTTCCACATGGTCACCAGTGAGCTTATCGAGCGACCGCAGTACACCGATTGGCTTCAACGGTGGAAAGACCGGGATGTCATCAAGGTGATCACCGGTCTGCGACGTTGCGGAAAATCCATGGTTTTAGAGCTTTTCCGCCGTTCGCTGGTTGCGGAAGGCATTGCAGAAAGCCGTATCATCTCCATTAATTTCGAATCTCTCGACGCACACTATCCAACCGATTACCAGTCTTTATACGATTACATCGTTGAGAGACTGCAGCCGAACTGCACCAACTATGTTTTTCTCGACGAAGTACAGCACGTCGAACATTTCGAAAAAGCTGCGGACGGACTGTACGTGCGTGATGACGTCGATTTGTATATCACCGGATCGAACGCAAATCTGCTTTCCAGCGAATTGGCAACACTCCTCACCGGACGATATGTCGAACTTAAGATGCTGCCACTGTCTTTCTCGGAATACCGAAATGCATTGCAATCAACAGCAAATGACAATGCGCTGTTCGACCGGTATCTCACATATGGAGGACTCCCCTACGTCACGCAGCTCACCGAAGATCTGGACATCGCCGACTATTTGGGAGGCGTGTTCAACACCATTCTTGTAGCGGACATCGCACAGCGGAACCCCCGTATGGATATGCGGGCATTCAACGATGTAGCTGCATTCCTCGCCGACAATGTAGGTAATCTTGCATCACTGAAAAGCATGTCCGGAGGCCTCGCCGCAAGCGGCCGCCGCATTTCTCCCACCACAATCAGCGGGTATATCGAAGAAATGGTTCGTAATTACCTACTTTTCGAAGCAACCAGATACGACCTGCAAGGCAAAGCGTATCTGCATAGCGAATCCAAATATTATTTGGGCGATATGGGATTTCGATTCTGGCTGCTTGGCAAAAGGCAAGGCGACCTCGGACACCGCATCGAAAACGTGATCTACTTGGAATTGCTGCGACGGTACAGCACCGTTTCGGTCGGCAAGCTTCGGGGCGGAGAAATCGATTTCGTCGCATCCGACGCCAACGGCCCGCACTACTATCAGGTTTCGCAAACCGTGCTTGACGAGTCGACACTTGCGCGGGAACTGGCACCATTGCAGACCGTGCGCGACAATCACCCCAAAACGCTGCTCACTCTAGATACCGTCGGTCTCGGCGACTACCAAGGCATTCAACACCGCAACATTCTCGACTGGCTGCTCGAGTAGGACGCACTCTCCCGACTGCACAATTTGCATCCACGGATCACAAGGTACGAAAAATAGCGGGACCAAATAGTTCCTGCATAACGTGCGTCGTGTTCCACCTATGATGGATATATGAAATATTTCGAACACGAAATTCTTGGCATCGATGGCAGCGCAGCGAAATTCGTCGGATATTGCCTTGACAACAGTGAAGAAATCGTTCCCGATCGTGTACGTCCGTCCGTTCTCGTGATTCCGGGCGGCGGTTACGAAATGACGTCCGATCGCGAAGCGGAGCCGATCGCGATGCAGTTCCTCGCGGCCGGTTTCAATGCTTTTGTGTTGCGATATTCGGTAAAACCTTCCGTTTTTCCAGTTGCGCTTTTGGAAGCTGCCGATGCGATGAAGATGATTCGTGAGCATGCCGCTGAATGGCATGTTGATCCGGAGGCGATTGCTGTAATCGGTTTTTCCGCGGGTGGTCATCTGGCTGCGAATCTCGCCACGTCCACCAGCGATGACGTGCTTGAGGCACATGGATATGACCCGGATGCGGTGCGCCCGAACGGTTTGATGCTCGCCTATCCTGTAATTACGTCTGGCACGCTCGCGCATCGCGGCAGTTTCGACTCGCTGCTTGGCGAGCGACGCAACGATCCGGAAGCGCTCGAATCCGTGTCGATCGAACGCCATATTGACACCAAAACACCGCCGGTGTTCGTATGGCACACCGTTCCCGACGAAGTCGTGCCATATGAGAACACACTGATGCTGATCGACGCCTGCAAGAAGGCTGGCGTCAGTGTGGAGGCGCACCTGTTCCCGAACGGCGGTCACGGACTGTCGTTGGGCACTGCGGAAACCGCATGGCAGGGCGTCAACGGCATCGAACCAAGCATGCAGATCTGGACACAACTGGCTGTTGCGTGGATGCGCAGAACGTTCGCACGATAATCGGCACAGCAGGCGTTGCGACATCTAATCCCGTCTGCACAAGTCGCATTTCCCGTCTGCACAACCCACACCCCGCGTCTGCACAACCCACAAAATTGGGTTAAAACCCGAGTTGTGCAGGCACAGAACGCAAGTCGTGCAGACAGCACAACGCCCCCGAACTGACCGGAAAGACTGGAAATCGCAAGTTCAGGGGTATAAATGGGCCGATTGCTGTCTGCACAACTCTTGAATCGGCCCGATTTTGCGGGTTGTGCAGACAACAATTCAGCGGGGCTGACGGAAGCGACGATCGCCAATCGGATCGAACGGAGTATGCGGCTCGAGCTGATACCAGTATGCGACGGAAGCGACGTCGTCCTGACGCTCGAAATTGCCGCCCTCCTCAGTACCGATCTGCTGCCATTCCACACGCAAATCATGTTCGAAATAAATCGGATCGGGAATGTGCCAGCGATACAATCCGCGGGTCACCGGCGTATTCACATCCCAATACGCGCTCTCGCGATGCGAGGCGAGACGCTGCGAATAGAATGGGAAACCGACGTACGGCGCACAGAACGTCTGCTCATGCATACGCCCATGCTCGTCGAAATCGGCGAAACTCCACGCGCCACCGAAATAATCCTCGGCACCGGTGCTGCACCACGTGGGATACCGGTCGTCCCCATCGATGTACATCTTGACTTCACCCTCGCCCCACCAGCGGCTTTCCAACGCGGTGAGCGCCAGATACGTGCCGATATATGCGCCACGACCGTGCACGCCGTCGAGCACCACATAGTCGCGGGCCAGTTCGGTGACGCGCTCGCGACGCCACTGCGCATGGAAACGCATGGTGTCTGCCGGAAGCGCGTCATATTCGGTGTAATCGATTTGGTAGAAGAACGCGGGAACGTCTTCATTGTGATCGTTGCGAAGCACGATGCGCGCATGTTCAAACGGCATGGAGAAATAGCAGTTGAAGCCGCGATTAGGCACGACCACCACCGGCATCGAATTGACTCGACAAGCCTGCGCGTGACCGCAGCAGAAGAAGTCGCCGATCGGGCATTGCACGGACGGGGTTTCCTCGCCATCCCAATAGAATTCCAAGATCAGGTTACGAAGCACGTTCGGGCCGGTAGGCGACGTGCGGTCAGTGACGGTCATCCAAATATGGCGGATCACGCCCGGGCCATCCACGTCCATCAGTGTGACGCTCTCCCCCGCTTTCACGGTTTGAATGCACGGGCTGCCCTTGCGCGACGGTCCAAGCGCACTGGCCGCAGTGGCCGCAGTGCCCTTGCCGCCCGTGGGATTCTCGGCGTTCACACAACGCGTACGCCCCGGCGCCGCAACCGCAAGCGAGTCAAGCGGATTGCGCGCGGAGAACGCACCCAACGAATCGACCTGCATATCATGATACGAACTTTGCTGCATAGCGCTCCAATCGTTATCTCGAGTCATAAGAAACCCCTTTTCCCGCTACTTTACGGCATCCACAACAGTGCCACACGGAGATTCGATCCAAACACGTGACAAGATTTTTTGCTACACGGCTTTTTAAACCCCAAGAAAGTGCAGACAGACACGGGGAGCGCGCTACAGCGGGCGGGACTCGTAGATCATTTGACGATCGCCGAAGTAGAGGGCGTCACGCCAGGAGGCCTTCTTGCGGGCCGCTTCCTGCTGCGGTTCCTTGATCGGTACGAAGAACCAGCGAATCAGGCCAACCACCATGTCTTGCACGGAATGCCAGATGCCGATATACGCGGTCAGCGCCCAGAACGTCACGATCGCATTGAATCCGGCGAACACCGCGTTACCCCAATTATGCGAAAACGTATCGGCATAGAACACCATGCACGAATAAATAATGATCACCCACGGCATCGTCACATACAAGGCCGGAGAAGCGGTACGATTATTGACTTTCGGCGTACGCGCAAACGGAATCTTCGTATTCGTCATGCCCTGCTGAATCGACTTGAGCGTACCGGAAAGATTCACCGTCAACAGCACGATATTGAAACCGTAAATACGGAAAATATCGGAACGCTTATACCCGTTACGCTTCAAATCGCTCGACATGGTGGCAAAATACGGCAACGAAGCGAACACCACCCATGGGCTCAGCAACCGCTGATCGAACGGATACGCCAACAGGAACATCAAGCCGAAGCTCGACCATGCGATGGACGCCATGTAGTTCACGCGCAACGCCCACTCGCCCAGCTTCACATCATTGCCCTGCTGATGCCGCGCATGCACAATGCGGAAGAATTTGCCGATGATCAGCAGACCACCGTTCGCCCAACGCCGCCGCTGCACCACCAGCGAGCCGAAATCCGGAGGCGTGGCACTATAGCTCAACCGCTCCGGATAATTGACCAAATGCCAGCCGAAATAGCCCAAATCAATACTGGATTCGGTGTCTTCGATTACCGTACGATCCTGAATATACGTTTTCACCGTACGCGTGCCCTCGGTCGAGACCACGCAAATATCGTCAAGCGCGGCCTTGCGGATCACCGCATTCGCACCCACCCAGAACGTGGCATCATAGTACGTCATACCCTGATGCAGCATATGCTGAATGTCAGTGGTGGCGGCCGCAATACGTTCGATTCGCGTCGGCGCTCCACGATACGAGGAATACGGAGTCTGAATCACGGCCACGCGCTCATTGCCCGGCTGTTCCATCTGGTACACCAAACGCAGGCAGTAATCACGCAGCAGCATGGAATCGGCATCCAACGTCAGCACATATTCGGAATTGCGCATCACGAAATCCGGAGATTCGCCCTCACGCACGTCACGCAAAATCACCCCATCGGAAGTTTCCACACGTTTGAGCGAGTGTCCCATCAATCCGATGAAGGAATTCAGATTCATGGCCTTGTTGCCTTCGCGGGAAGTCGATGCGTACAGTTTGCGTTCGAAAGACCATCCTTTTGCGGTGAAGATACGCACCAAACGTTCATACAGTTGCAGAATGCGATTCGCGTCGACATGCTGCTGCAATGTGATCGATTCGTTCAACGCCTGTTCCGTCAAACGCAGGTCGCGTGCAAGACCGCGCAATACCTGATCGCAGAAGAAATCGTCGGTATGATCTTCGACCAGCCATGTGTCGGCCTTATGCTCCAACCATTGCGCGGCCGCACGATAGTCTTCCGCACAGCGTGCGACCACGCTACGCCTTGCGTCCATCTGATCGGCGAACGCCGCAGCGGTTTCGTCGCGCGCTTTTGTGAAACGTTCCGCAGGTGCCGCCAATTCGGCTAATACTTTCGGCATGAGTTCACGGCTTGCTTTGAGAATCGCTCGCGCCTCATCATTTTTAGGATGCGGAGGATCGTCGATTAGGAGTACGACTGCAAGGTCGGGAAATTCCTGCAATGCCGCCGACCAGATTGTTTTTTCGACAACTTTCGGCTGTTCCACATACGATGGGATCAGTACGGTGATGCCTTTGTTGTAGTTATGTGCGAAATGGTCGTCGAGCATCGCCCGAGGCACGCGTTCATGTCGGATGAAGCGATATAGCGCGCCCTGCCGTGTGACCAGATAGACGAGCGCACTGAAAATCAGCGTGGTCACAATCGTCATGTACAGCACGCCTTCAACCACGAAACGTAACGTGAGCGAAGGATTGTTGACGAACAATGACAAAATCATCGTGATCATGTAGATAAGCCATGAAATAACCGTGCAGATGATGGCAACGTAACCGAGCACAACGCGCGTCGGCGAAGGCTTGCTATGCATAATCGCAAGCGGTTGTGTGGAGGTTTCCGCTCCCCACTGATGTTTGCGATCACCACCTTCAGCATCCCCTATTCTTGCCACCTCAAACCCCTTTGAATTGCCGGCGCCGCCTCATCGACGCAAAAACATACATCAATGCCTAAAATCTTCGTACCAGCCACATACTACACTCCCTTACTGTTAGCAAGATATAAGAGAGCCAGCGCACGAGAGGGATACCCAATCCCCCGTAAAATCACCCGCCTGCGCACTGAAGCCAAGCGGGGCATAGCCCGCTCGACCACCCGATGCCCCCATCGGCATGGTAGCTTGACGATTCTTGATGAAAGGGAATGATGAAACCCTTGTTTCCGGGAAGGCGATTTTCCTTCCTCCGATTGTTCATAGCGATACTGTGCATCGCGCTCGTTGCTGCCGGCACATGGTCGTGGATCACCTTCACGCGAACGGCGGCTAAGAAATTGCCGGAACCCTGGTTCGGCGGCTATGTGGACGTGACCGCGACACCCTCATATGAGTTTGAATCCAAGGTAGGCAACGTCTACCGGAATGTGTCCCTCGGTTTCATCACCGCCGGCGACGGCTGCCAGCCCAGTTGGGGCGGCTACTACACGCTCGACGAAGCGGCTTCCGCGCTTGATCTTGACAGCCGTATCGCGCAAACCTACAAAACCGACCGCACGGTAACCGTCAGCTTCGGAGGCCAGAACGGTACCGAGCTGGCCGCCGCATGCACTGACATCGACGCGCTTGCCGACGCATACCAGCAGGTGATCGACCGCTATCACATCACCTCGCTCGACTTCGATATCGAAAACAAGAATCTCGACGGCTACAGCGAAACCGCAACCCGGCGAGCGCAAGCCGTGGCAAAACTCATCGCCAATGAAAAAGCGAAAAACAAAGGAAAAGACGATACCAGTCACGATCTGATCATCAGCCTGACGCTTCCAGCTGACGCGAAAGGCCTTACAATGCAAGGAATGCAAACCGTGAATGCGTTTCTGGACGCTGGCGTGACGCTTTCCACCGTGAATCTCATGACCATGGATTTCAACGTGGCATCCACGTCGATCACACAATCCACCCTGATCAAAAGCTCATTGAACGCGGCCCACGCGCAATACAAAACCTTGCTGTACAGTCGCGGCAAACTCTTCAGCGACCATCAGATCTGGGAACTGCTGGGAGCCACCGTGCTCATCGGCCAGAACGACACCAAAAACGAGTATTTCACGCTCGACAATGCGCGCGAAATCAACACGTTCGCGCTAGAAACAAGCCTGGGCCACTTAAGCATGTGGTCGCTGAATCGCGACCAGCAATGCGGCGAAAACTATACGAACACAAACACGCTCAAAACATTCTGCAGCGGCATGAAACAGACGGACGGCGAATTCGCCACCACCTTGGGCTCGGGCTTCCGAGGCACACCGGGCACGCTCGTCGATTTCGACAATGCACGTTGGAATTCCTCGCAGCAGGCCTACCCCACATGGGAGCCAGACGTATTGTACAAGCAAGGCGACAAGGTGATCTGGAACGGCGATATCTACGAATCGTTGGGCAACAACGAAAACGAGCAGCCGGACAGCGCCGAGGAAGGCACGAACGCACCGTGGCGCATTATCGGACCGGTGCTGTAGCCGGCGGCAACGCAAGCAAGCACAAGCAGACATAGGCAGGCAGACGTCACTTCTTCAGCAAGAAGCAACGTGAAACAAGGGAACGAAATCAGGCAATCATGACATCGAAGCAATCAAAGCATCAGGCAATCAACAGCAGCCAGCCAAAAGACGGTATCAGAAAACCAGCCAGAATCACCATTCTGGCCATCATCTATGCGTTGTGCATTGCGGCCGCAATCGCATTCCATGCGCAGGAAGGCGTGCAGCAACTTATGGAAGACCCTGCGCGCATCTGCATATGGTCGCTGTGTTTTCTGCTGTGCCTGATCTACCACAAAAAGCGTTCGTCGTATCGCGTTGCCGCCGAACACACCGTGCTGCCACCGTTGACCGTCATACTGCTGGTAACCGGCTATTTCCCCAACGTGGCCATGTTCCTGATCATCGTTACCATCATCACGTCGATCATCACCGCACGCAGTCTGAAAATCGGCATTCTTCACGCCGGAACCACACTTGCGCCAATCCCACTGATCAAAATATTATTTGCGAATACTTCTCACGTACTGTCGATTATTATCAGACAGAATTCCGTCAATGCTGCGATTAATCCTTATCAATTTCAGCATTGGTTGCTGCCATTACTGATTATGACTGCTGCAGTGCCGATTATTCGATTGATTTGTGATATTGTAACGTTCTTTTTTGTACAAATTCCGATTCGTAAAGCCATGCACGAGTATTCGCTGTCTCACATTCTTGCCATGGCTTTGGCTGATTTGATGGCGATTGTGTGGATTCCCGAAATTCTGGAGTTCGCCAATATTGGCTCGGATACTGCCACCGTGCTTTCCGTGTTCATGCTGGCACTGATCGCCTGCTCGCTGTTGCTGATGACGGTCGATACGATGAGCCGGCTCGCGCGATCCCGAAGTGCGTTGAAATGCATAGCGAATGTGAGCGACGCGCTGCCGTTGCCGAATCAAGTGCCGGAAGAGACCGTGGTAAGACGCATTAATCGTGGTCTCACCCGCATGCGCTGTTTCATCAGCAATGCAAACAATCTTGATAAAAGAGGGTATTCCTACCGCTATTCCGCGCCTATTTCCACCGGCTCGCGACAGTATTATCTCGCGATGGAACGCAGTATTTGGAATCGTCCGTTCATGTCGACCGACGAGACGATATTGCTCACCTGCGGCGAAGTGCTTACCGAATCGTTACGCGTGAACAAGGAAGTGACGCTGCTACGCACCGAATCGGAAACGGATACGCTGACCGGCGCACTCACGTATCGTGCGTTCATCGGGCATTTGAAGAGCCTGCAAACCGAGAATGTGCATAATCTGGTTGCCGTGGTGTATTTCGGCGTGGAGCATTTGCGCACCGTCAACGAACATTATGGACGCAAAATCGGCAATGCCGTGCTGCGATCCGTGGGCATGCGTTTAAGCCAGCTGCTACCGGAAAACGCCACGCTTTCGTGCGTGAACGGCGCGGAATTCGCCATGATCGTAACCGATGTGACGTCAACCAGTGGTGTGGAGGAGTTGGCCACACGCATGCGCAATCTTGCCGTCATGCCGGTGTATACCGAAGAAGGCGAGGTTTCCGTGGACGTGTCGAGCAGCATTTCGTTCTCGAACGCGACGGACGGGTTCGCCGTGCTGCTTGCCGATGCGAGCGCGCACATCTACGAGTCGGAGAGCTCCAATCTGCCCGTAGTCGACGGCATGACGTCCACGCTCGCCGCGCAGAATGGTTCGGGAGACTATTTCAACGCTTCCGACGTGCTTCGCCATGCGATCGAAGACAATACGATTTCCGTGCTCTACCAGCCGATTTTCGATGTGAATACGAAACGTATCACTTCGCTGGATACGATTGTGCGCGTGCATGACGCGAAGGGCCGTACGCTGGCACCGTATTTCGTAACGGCTGAAGCGCATCGTCTCAACATGAGCGTGCAGCTGACGCTCGACGTGCTGGAAACCTGCGTGAAAGACATGACCGCGTTCCGCAAGGTGGCACCCGAATTGGATATTGTGGACATTTGCATGAATGGTTCGGAATTAGGCGCGTCCATCTTCCACGAGCGCTTGGAGCAGTTGACTCATGAGCAGCCACAGCTGCGTTTCGGTCTGCAGTTGGGATCGCATGCCATTCATGTGGTGCATGATGAAGTTGATGATGAGGTTGCCGCTCTTGCCGCTTTGCCGAACGTCGAGTTGGGTTTGACCAATGCTGGCACCACGTATTCGGAGGTTGCCGCGTTCGCGCATCTGCCATTGGATTTCGCACGATTCGACAAGACGGTGGTTCGCGATTTCCGTACGCCTCGCGCAAAGCAGATCATGCAGCGCACGCTCGAGATTTCGCGCGATAACGATGCGTTCCATGTGGTGTTCGATGGCGTGGAGTCCCTGGACCAGGTTGAGTTCATCCGTTCCATCGGAGGCACGCTCGCCGAGGGCACGCTGTTGAGCAACGCCATGAGCGCCAACGAGTTCCTCATGCGCCTCGAAACCATGGGCACTTCATTGCCCGAAGCCGCCCCGAGGCAAGCTGAGTAAAGAGGAGTCTCGTTTGTCGCACGATTGCTTCATCTCGTGAAACGCTTAGAGGGAATACGGCAGGATGGAGGCATATATGCTAAATTAATTAGTAAATGTGTTTAGCCAACGATGGCTTCGAGGAGGATTCGAATGGCCACTATCAGAGAGATAGCGAAACGGGTAGGTTTCTCCCAAGCCACTGTTTCGAGGGTTTTGAAGGACGATCCCACCTTTTCGGTGAAGGATTCCACCCGCGAGAAGATTCTAAACGCTAGTCTAGAAATGGGGTACAAGAACGTACCGCAATATCAGCGCATTACCATTCCGCAGGATGTCGCGATTCTCGACAATGTCGTTCCCGACGAGGGTTTGCAGGACGTGTATTTCGACGAGTTGCGCGAAGCGCTCGTCAAACATGCTGAAGAGCAACGCATGAACGTAACCATGCATGAGGACGTGGATTCGCTGATCGCCAATGCCGACAAATACGCCGGATTCATTTCGATCGGCCCATCGCCATTGGGTCGCAAGACGCTGCACCACCTGCATAGGAAGCTTCCACACGGCGTATTCATCGACATCAATCCTGCGCCGGAATTGTTCGATTCAGTGCAACCCGATTTGGAACAGACCATATTGGATGCAATTGACGCGCTTACGACATCCGGCTGCTCGCGAATCGGTTTCATAGGCGGCTTGGGCACCATTATGGGCGAGCATGAATATCCGGAAGATATTCGTACGTTCGCATTCCGCAATTGGACGCTACGTTTGGACTTGAACGTGCAGGGATTGGTGTATGCGAATGGCCCATTCACTGTGGAAAACGGCCGTTTGCAGGGGCATCAGTTACTGCAGGATCATGCGGACGATCTGCCCGATGCAGTGATCGTTGCAGCCGACCCGTTGGCGGTTGGCGTGCTACAGGCGTTTGCCACCGAAAATGTGATAGTGCCACAAGATATCAAAGTAATCAGCATCAACAATCAGGAGATCGCGAAATACACATCTCCCGCATTGTCGTCGTACGACATTAGCCAGGACGAACTCGCGAAAGCCGCAGCGCTCATGCTTGCCGAAGCACTGACCGCGAATCGCACGATCAGCCAGCATATGCGAATCTCCACCTGTCTCGTCGCACGCGACAGTTTCACCCCGCAAGACTGAAAACAAAACTCGAGATACAGCAAGGACCGGCATCCTGTTACGGAGCCGGTCCTTGCAATTACGTTTCAGCAATCACGCCTCAACGAAGAAGGTGGGCGTCGCACCAGACGTGAGAGACGGACCAAGTGGCGGGGTCGAGCAGGAGCACATCGGCAGCGTAGCCGGGGGCTAGCAGACCGAGCGGATTCTTGGTGACCGGGTTCGCACGGTCGAAACCGAATGCTTTGGCCGGAGTCAATGTGGCGGCTTCCACTGCGTCGGTGGGCGCGAATCCTAATTCGAGCACCGCACGCTGAACAGCCTTTTCCAATGTCAGCGTGGAACCGGCAATCGCACCATTCGACACGAGCCGAGCGTGACCATCAATCACATCCACATCCAACGCACCCAGCAAATAATGACCATCCGGGCAATCGGTGGCAGCCATGGCATCGGTTACGAATGCCATGCGATGCGGTGCGAAACCGAATCCCAAACGCACCATCGGATCCTGCACATGAAAACCATCATTGATCAGCTCGATAGTGACGCGCGGATCTTCAACGGCAGCCGGAATCGGACCTGGCTTACGATGATGCAAGCCATTCATCGCGTTGAACATGTGCGTCATAATGCCGGCACCCGCATCAAAACCCCTGCAGGCAGTTGCATAATCGGCATCGCAATGCCCTACCGCAGGAACCACTCCGGCCGCTGCAAAACGACGAATCGCATCAATACCGTGAGGCAATTCGGGCGCAATGGTAATCTGCCGCAAACAGCCGTTTGCCGCTTGCAAAAGACGATCAACATATTCGGGAACCGGATCCTTCAAGCATTCCGGATCATGCGCACCTTTGCGAGACAACGCGAGGAACGGACCTTCCAAATGCGCGCCAAGAATGTCAGGGCGAGCATTCATCATGCCACGCACGGTTTGAAGATTGGCGCACATCACATCAAGCGGATTGGTGATCAAACTGAGCACTTGGCGGGTGGTGCCGTGCATCATATGACCTGCGCGAGCCGTGCGTATGCCTTGCACGCCATCATCGAAGGAGCTCCCCCACGAACCGTGCGCATGAATGTCGACGTAACCGGGAGTCATCATGCAGCCTGCAGCGTCGGTTACGGAACCGGTCGAACCGGTCATGGAATTTCCGGAACCAGCCGAACTGACCGAACCGGAATCAGCATCGGCACCAACTGCAGCCTCCGCATCCAAACCGACGCTTGCGCAAGCCGCAGCAAAATCATCGTCCCGATTACCAGTCGCAATAATCGCACTACCATCGGAAACTATCCAATAATGTTCCGCAACACCTCGCGCATCGACTTTGCGCGCATTGTGAATCGCAAACGGGCGGGCCGACTGCGCCAACGCAATGTCCACCTCATTCGCAAAACGCTCCCGAGACTGTTCCATATTCAAACCTTCCGACTCACTTCCAGCCATATTCCTCAATTAACATCCAATTCTTCCAGTCAGTGGAAGAATTACCCCGCCGACAAGCCCATCAGCGTCCAAAAACCTCCAGTCGGTGGAGAAATCCTCCCGCTAACAGCCACCTCAGAGTCCCAATTCCTCCAGTCACTGGAAGAATTGGGACGGCGAAATACCCTCGTACTGTCCAAAAACTTCCAGTGAGTGGAAGAATCATCCCGATGACAGGCCGAAAAGCGTCCAGAATGTTCCAGCGAATGGAAGAATCCGGACGCTAACGGACACCGACTGCAGAGCAGCAATCAGATGTGCTGCCAAGAGGGCTTGTGAGCGTAGGCGTAACGGTAGTAGTCCTTGTGACGTAGGCGGCTCGCAGCCTCTTCGTCCACAATAATGGTGGCGTGCGGATGCATTTGCAACGCGGACGCCGGGCAAAACGCGCTCACACCACCCTCCACCGTTTCGGCCACAGCTTCAGCCTTGCCTGATCCGAAGGCAAGCAGCACCAAGTGACGAGCCTTGAGAATCGTGCCAATGCCCTGCGTGATGCAATGCGTAGGCACCTTGTTGATGTCGTCGTCAAAGAATCGGGCGTTGTCGATGCGCGTCTGTTCAACCAGCGTTTTGACACGCGTGCCGGAAGCAAGCGATGATCCCGGTTCGTTGAAACCGACATGCCCATCCGTGCCAATGCCCAGAATCTGCACGTCGATGCCACCCGCCTCTTCAATTGCCCTGTCGTAGGCAGGTCCGGCAGCCGCAATGCGTTCGCCGTCGCTCAGCGGCGCCCCGTCAAGCACGTCACCAGGCACGTGCACCAAATCAGGGTTCAGTCCAAGCGGTTCCACAACAGTGCGGTGAATGGTGGAATGGTACGACTGCGGGTGATCAAGCGGCAATCCCAAGTATTCGTCCAATGCGAAACCGCGCACCTGCGATACGTCAATATGCTCGCTGTGTACAATGCGTGCGAGCGACTGGTATGCGGCGAGCGGACTGGATCCGGTTGCCAGACCCAATACCGCATTCGGCTTGGTTTTGATGAGATCGGCGACTGAACGGCCGTAAATATCGCCCGCTTCGCGCTCGTTTTTCACGATGATGACTTCGGTCATGATGTTCCTTTCATTGAACTTGGATTGACGTTCTCGTTTGCTGATTACTTGAGAATTTGTTTGATGATTTATTTGCTGATTCGCCGCAACTCGTCGGCCGCTTTCCACACGGTTTCCTGAATGCGATGCAGTTCCGATGGTTGACTCGCCACAGCCCATTCCTTCGCATAGGCCTCGCACCAGCATTCGAGATCGCGTGCCAGCGCACAGCAGTCGGAGGGCTGCTGATCGTCAACGTCATGCGCATCACGCACGTCATGCGCGCCGGCGAGCGCGAATCCCACTCGATTGAGCAACAGCTGACCTTCCATGGCGATACGCACGGCAGCTGCAATGCTCGGCTTTCCTATATGCGCCATAATTGGCGCAATTTCAACCATGCATTGCTGCAGCTTACGATTGACTTGCGGAATTCGTTCGATTGTCGTTTCCATATTGCGCATCATGCGATCGCGCGCCTCACGCAAAGTCAATGCGTTTCCCGGATTGGCAAGACGATCGGTCAAGCATGGGATAGTTTGCGCAACTTCGGTATTGCAATTTCCCGTACCATCATCCAATTCGAGATATTCCACAAGCTCACGCCAAGTGAATGCGGCTTGCGCGGAAGCGCTACGGAGCAATGTGACGAACCGTGCGCTGCAATCGTCATATTCGACGCGCGAAATACGCGCGAGCAAATCATTTTCGGCACTATTTTCGTCAGTATCTCCAGCAATATTTTCTGTTGGATTCCACGCATATTGCGCACCGAATATCATGCCAGGCACGGCCATGCGCGGATCGTTGACATGCCCAAAATCGCCCCAATCGGTGACGAGCATGCCTTCCGCACCGCAGTCGCGGCCGTATCGTGCGATGCGTGCAATGTTGTTCCACGCGTCGTCGATGCGAGGGAGCAGCGCATTCCACCCCCATACGGCCGGGCATACGATTTGTTTGGCTCCGGCTTTCGCCACAAGTTGGATTTTCTCGTCGGTCGCTTTCGGTTCGTACTGCCAGTTCAGCAGGGTGACGTTGTTTGGCAGGGTTTCGAGAATTTCCGGCATCTCGATGGCGATGTCTCCCCAAAACATGGGCTCATGGCCTTGCTGGGAAAGGTGTTCGCAGAGTTTGCCCACGTATGTTGCGTACAGCGTTGCGACGCCTACGCGTTGAGCTTCCTGCTTCGACTTGCCTTTGCCGAGGTCAAAGGTTTCGTCGGCGCAGATATTGAATCGTTTCGTGCGGAAAAGTTGCAGGTACGAGTCGACCAGTTGCGTGGAGAATGCGAAGGCTCGATCGTCGGCGACGTTGAGCGTGTGGTGCCTCATGCGTTCGATGAAGCTGAACGGCCGGTCTGCGTCTTCGGGGAATTCGCCAAGTTCGCGCAGTTCCTGCGTGCGCATCGCCACGTATTGGTGGCCGAATGTGGAGACTGACGGCACGAGTTCGATGCCAAGGTTCGCACAATATTGGTCGAATTCGAGTATGTCTGCCGGAGTGAGCGGGCTTGAGCCACGCCACGTTTCGCTCATGCCGTCGAATGCGAACGTATGCTCGATGTAGAGCTGCAGCTGGTTGTATTTGTAGAGGCAGAGTTTGTCGGCCCACTGTTTGAGCCATGCGAGCGTTGGCACGCGGCCGCGCGTCGCATCTAAGTAATATCCCCTGATCTGATATGCGGGAGCATCTTCGATCTGCAGCACTGGTAGCACGACACCGTTTTGCCGTATGAGCTGACGCAGGGTCTGCACACCGTTGCGCACACCCTCGAAATCGCGAGCGGTAATCGCAATGCCGTTAGTATCGACAGTCAGCGTGTATGCACCGGGAATGCCATCTTCTTCCGCTGCGCCCGAATCCGCAATATGCAAACTGATGAATCCAGGCCACATGTCGCCAGTCGCAACATCCCAATCAAACCCTGTCACGGAATGTATGTCGGCAACAAGCTGACGTGCAAGCAGATAATCGCCATCGCCAATTGCAATGGATTCGTTCACACGGTCCGCGTAAGGCAGCAATACCGTACCTTCGCCGACCGTTATACTGCTTGGTTCGGGAATGATCGCCCATTCGCGGGTGTTCTCGCTTGTCATCGATTTGCCTTTCAGCTTGCTAATTCGCCGTTTTACGCGGATTATCGTGCGATTACCTGCGACTTGTTTCACGTCGCTTATATTGTTTGGTTTCCCAGCTACGCTCGTTTTGCTGCGAGCGCGGCACCGATTGCACCGATTGGTTTATCGACCGCTGCGATTCTGATTTTCGATGCGATGTCGAGTGTGTTCAGGAATCGGCAACCTTCTGCCCTGCGGCTCAGTTCGGCTTGAATGACTTCGATGAGATCATTGCCGGTTTTCGCCATGCCTCCGCCGATGATGATACGTTGCGGATCATAGGCTTGGGCGGCGATTTGGATGACATCCCCCATGCCGTGCGCCACTTTGCCAAGCACGTCGTTGGCACGCTTGTCTCCTTGCCGCGCTTTGCGGATGAGGTCAGGCATTGGCGGGTTGGCGGAGGGCCAGAGTTTTGCCACGGCTCCGCCGGATGCCACGGTTTCCAAGCACCCGCGCTGCCCGCATGGGCATTCGAAACCGTTCGGGTCGACGGGCAGGTGTCCGATTTCGCCGATGAATCCGCTGTACCCGTGTTCGGCTTGCCCGTCGCGTACAAGCCCTGCGGCGAGGCCGGTGCCGAAGTTGAGGAACACCACGGTTGCGTTGCCGTCTACGTGTTCCACGAATTCCGCGGCTCCGACCGCAGCCGCGTTCACATCGTTTTCCACGTAAACCGGAGCGTGCATAATTTCACTGACGCGTTCGCCGAGTTCCAAGGTTTCGATGCCGAGATTGACAACATTGCGCACTTGCCCGGTTGCGCAGTTCACCTGTCCCGGAATGCCGATGCCGATGGGCAACGGTTCGTTGGAAAGTATGCGGGCGACACGCACGATATCGGATACAACATTGTTTTCACCGGAGTGCGATGGCATACGGTAAACGTCGACGACGCGGTCCATCGCGTCGAGCAGTACGCCTTCGATTTTCGTTCCGCCGATGTCGATGCCGACGCATCCTTGCGGACGATTATTGCGATGCAGTCTTGCGTTCATTGCATGTACCTGCCTGGAATAGGATAAGTGCCCGGATTGCGGTTGTTCCGTTGCTCCGGGCACCCGTGCGCAGCGTTTACGCCACGCACGGAGTTGGATGGATACCTGTCAGCCCTTGACCGCGCCTGCCGCAAGACCTGCCTGCCAGTAACGCTGCAGACCGAGGAAGAGCACAATCACCGGCAGCACGCCGAGCAGTGCACCCATCATCAGCGATCCGCGATCGTTGAAGGTGGCGAGCGATACCATGCCATACAGGCCGAGTGTGACCGGCTTGAGGGTATCGGAGGAAACCATCATCAACGGCAGCAGGAAGTTGTTCCACGTTCCCACGAAGAGGAACAGGAAAATGGTCACCATGGCCGGAGCGAGCAGGCGGAGCACGATGGTGAAGAAGATTCTCGCTTCACCGGCACCGTCGATGCGGGCCGCTTCCAACAGTTCGTTCGGCACGGAGGTTTGCGCGTATACGCGCCCCAGGAAGAAGCCGAATGGCGAAACACAGCACGGGATGATGATCGCTAGCATGGTGTTGGTCAGGCGCAGTGCGTGGAAGATGGAGTACTGCGGAATGGTGAGTAGTGCGACCGGCATCAGCATGCATCCCATGACCACGCCGATGGCGATGACCTTACCTCGGAAGTTGAATTTTGCGGTGGCGTAGCCGGCCATCACCGAAATGATTGTGCCGATCAGTGCGGAAACTCCGGAGTAAATCAGGGAATTCAGCACCCAACGCCAGAATTGACCACGGGTCCATCCCATGAGCTTCGAATAGTTGGTGGCGATGGCGTCGGGAATCTGGTCAAGTCCGACGGCAAACCACAATCCGTTGCTGCTAGTCAGCTGCGATGGGGTTTTGGTGGATGCGATGATAGCCCAGTAGATCGGGAACAGGAAGTAGATCAACGCTACGACGAGCACGATTACGGTAATGGTTTTGGCAATCGGCGATGGGCGCATGGAGCGTGGCAGATCATGCTCGGCTGCTTCACGCTGCTTCTCCATCATGCGTTCCGCCTTTCTGCGGGCGCGTTCGTCTTTTCTTGTTTCGACTGCGGTGCTCATTGCTCGTTCGCCTTCCTCTCGACCAGTGCGTAGACCATGGCGAGAATGCCTGCGATCAGTGCCATAACGATGGCGACCGCCGATGCAGGTCCGTCGCCGCCTGGGGTCAGTGTGCCTTGGGATGTGTTCATGGCCATCATCATTGGCGTATAGGTTTTGGAAATGCCTGGATCGGCGGTCTGCATGATCTGCGGTTCGTTGAATAGCTGGATTGTGCCGACGATGGACAGCAACATGGACAGCAGTGCCGCGGAACGCACGTTCGGCAGTTTGATGCGCATGGAGATCTGCCATCCGCTTGCGCCGTCGATGCGTGCGGCTTCGTACAGTTCATGCGGAATGGCCTGCAGTGCGGCCAAGAAGATCAGCATGTTGTAGCCGGTGAACGTCCATGTGGTGATGTTTGCCATGGAAGCGAGCACAATGTTCTTGCTGAAGAAATCAACGTTTATTCCGATGGCCGCAAGACCTTTGACAATCGGCGAAATCTGACCGTTATACAGGTACACCCAAATGATGGATGCAACCACACCTGGAATGGCGTACGGCAGGAAGTAGCCGAGACGGAAGCCCGTGATGTGCTTGACCACGAACGAATCGATGACCATCGCCAAAGCCAGCGCGATGACAATCATCAACGGAACCTGAATGAGGGTGTAGATCAGCACTCTGCCCACACCGGACCAGAAATCGCCGGACGTAAGCACATATTCGAAATTCTGGAACCCTACGAATTTATTCACCAATTCGCCGCCGCCGTAAGCGCCACCGCCTTCGGTGACCTGACGGAAGAAACTGGAGTAGATGGCATAGAAAATCGGGATGATGAATACGATGGCGAACAGTATGCCGAATGGCGCCATGAACGCCCATCCTGTTCGATTCTCGCGGCGTTGCGCTTCAGTGCGCTTTGGTTTCGCCGCTTGCGTTGTTGCAGTCATGATGTACCTATCTTTCGCATCGGACGCCACTCATCGTTGGGGGCATCTTTCACAGTTCGAATCGCCGTATCCGAATCTTCGTCACGGGAGAGGAGTGCCGGTTTCAGCCGCTCCGTCGAATCAGCTAAATCGATTCATAGGGAATATTCACGGGGAGGAATATTCGTAAGGAATGTTATGAACAACGGTGCGAAGCCGTGTGCCACGTTGGCTCCACACCGTTGTTGGAGTGGTTATGGAATCAGAGCGGGTGATCTCTGATTCCATACGTCGATCACTTCGCTACAGACAGACCGTAGTTCTTGAGGGTGTCGATGGAGGTCTGCTGTGCCACAGGGAACACGTCCGCCACCTTGCCGGAACCGTCGGTTGCCTTGTCGGCGGCTTCCTGCATGGCTGAGGAGACAGCGGAGTAGCCCGGCATGTAGTTGAATGCGACCATGTTGTCGTTGGCAGTAGCGAATTCCTTCATCACGTCTTGGCCACCGTAGAATTCGCTCCAGGATTCAGGGGTCTTCGCGGTTTCGGTGTTGGCAGCCACAATCAGACCCTGGGATGTCAGATCCTCAACCTGAGTGTTGAACCAGTCGAGGAATTCCATGGCTTCGGCCTTGTGCTCACAACCCTTGAGCACTGCGACGCCGGAACCACCGTCAGGGCCGGTGCTGGTGCCATTGCCGAACCAGTCACCGATCTGGGTGACACGCCAGTCACCCTTGCCGGTGTCTCCTGCGGAGTCCTTGAACAGCGGAGCCTCCCAAGCGGCGCCGATGTTGCCGATCAGCGTGCCATCCTGCAGGGATGCGTCGAACGACGGCACCCAACGCGGGTTAGTCAGCGTGGCCTTGTTGTCGATCAGTTCCTGGAAGGTTTCAGCAAAAGCCTGCGAACCGCTGCCGTTGGTGTTGACCACCCAAGCGTCGTTCTTGACGGTGTACCACGGGTCGGAAGCGTTGGACAGACCGGCAAAAATGTTACCGGCCTCATCGGCTTCGTAATCCATGATGTACTTGCCGGACGCAGCCGCGGTCTTTGCCGCTGCAATCAGCTCGTCTTTGGTTTTGGGAACCTTGATGCCCAGCTCATCGAAGGCCTTCTGGTTGTAGAAGTACACGAGCGGGCCGGTATCCTGCGGCAGGCCATAGGTCTTGCCATCAATCTGCATCATGGAGTATGGGCCTTCGGCGAAGTCGCTCTTGTACTTCGCGGCCTCTTCGGTCACGTCTTCGAGCAGACCTTTGGTGAACACCTCAGGCACTTCGGAGTAGCCGACCTGTGCAAGATCCGGAGCATTGCCGGCCTTGACGTCGGTTTCAAGCTTCTTGATCATGTCTTGCGCGGCACCGTCGAACTTGGTGGCCTTGACCTGAATATTCGGATGATCCTTGTTCCACTTGGCAACAATGTCTTTGACCAAAGTCATGCCTTCGGAATCCGGAAGACGATGCATGTACGTAAGGTTGACAACCTCTCCGGAATCCCCGCCGGAGCTGGCAGTGTCGGAACCGCATCCTGCAAGACCCATGCACAGGGCCGCGAAAGAAGCTGCGCAAACCATCAAACGCTGAGTGTGGGATCGCATATCTCTCTCCTTCGTGAGATTATTCCGGCACCTCATCGCGCCGGATAATCACAGCATATATACGCAATTCCTTTTTGTCAAGTTTCCTTACATTTAAATCAGAAGCAAGCTACAAACAATGCCAAAGCATTGCAATTTAGCCAAACATAGAGTATTCACAAAAGACAGAAATGCTTATATTTGCATCACACAACAGTTTTCAGTAATGCTTATTGACAATAAATACACAACGAAGCATCCTTGCATCGCGGCAAACTACAATATGTATCAGCCCCACACGGGAAAGCGAGAACACCGTGAGCGGCACCAGCCAGTGTTCTCCAATTCACATTTGACGGACATCGACTTCCCCATTAAGAGACGCCACTCCGGGAGATAGACACGCCCCTGACATTGACTTCATGTTCACACTCAACCAGGGTAAGGTCGAGCGTGAACATGAAGTCAGCTTGAGTCGATTAGAGCTGAATCACGACCCCCTCCCAACGAGCAAGCTCGCCGCGAGCGACCGACTTTACGCTATGCACGGCATCATAGGTGCTGAGCA
>ENA-ORTH01000533-ORTH01000533.1-human-gut-metagenome-genome-assembly--contig:-NODE-533-length-47058-cov-4.889071_pt1 | contig 47058 bp, 41 predicted proteins | sample MGYA00241914_ERZ509192 | MGnify/ENA primary metagenome ERZ509192 (study PRJEB26280, sample SAMEA2338826) | human gut metagenome | biome: human gut; feature: human-associated habitat; material: faeces...
ATGTGCAGGGCGGGCTGAACTTTGCCGCCGCCCGCGCGGGCGTGCTGCTGGGCGCCCAGCGCATGCTGGAACTGTGAGAAAGGGGAAATAACGATGCAGGTATTCAACACACTGACAAGGCGAAAAGAAGAGCTGAAGCCCATCATGCCGGGCAACTTCCGCATCTATGTGTGCGGCCCCACGGTATATAACTATATCCACATCGGAAATGCGAGGCCCGTGGTGGTGTTCGACACGCTGCGCCGCTATCTGGAATACCGCGGCAACAAGGTGCGCTTTGTATCAAACATCACAGACATTGACGACAAGCTCATCACGAAGGCCAACGAGGAGGGCGTCTCCATGCAGGAGGTGGCCCGCCGCTATGAGGCGGAATTTCTGAAGGATTGTGAGGGCCTGAATGTGCTGCCGCCCACCGTGCGCCCGCGCGCCACCGAGCATATTGAAGAGATACTCTCCATCGTGGCAGATATTATTGGGAAAGGCTACGGCTATGTGGCCAAAAACGGCGATGTCTATTTCCGTGCGCGCAAGTTTAAGGAATATGGCAAACTCTCGCACCTGAATCTGGATGATCTGGAAAGCGGCAACCGCAGCCTGCGCCATACACTGGAGGACGATTTGAAGGAGGATCCGGCAGATTTTGCCGTGTGGAAGGCGGCAAAGCCCGGCGAGCCCTATTGGGACAGCCCCTACGGCCCCGGCCGCCCCGGCTGGCATATTGAGTGCAGCGCCATGGCGCGCAAGCATCTGGGTGAGACCATCGACATCCATGCGGGCGGCGAGGATCTCATCTTCCCGCACCATGAAAACGAGATTGCGCAGAGCGAGTGCGCCAACGGCTGCGAGTTTGCGCATTACTGGATGCACAACGCGTTTCTGAATATTGATAACCGCAAGATGAGCAAAAGCGCGGGCAACTTTTTCACCGTGCGCGAAATCGCGCAGAAATACGGCTACGAGCCCATCCGCTATTTCATGCTCACGGCGCAGTACCGCAGCCCGCTGAATTATACGGTGGATTTGATAGAGGCCTGCAGGTCTGCGCTGGAACGCCTGTATACCTGCCGCGAAAACCTCGATTTTGCCCTGGAAAACGCCGGGGGCGAGAGCGAGGCCCTGACGGTGAAGGCGCGCTTTGCCCGCGAGAAGTTCTGCGAGGCCATGGACGATGATTTGAACACGCCGGACGCCCTTGCCGCCATTTTCGATTTCGTGCGCGACGCGAACACGCTTGCGCCGGACGCGTCGAAGGGCGCGCTGGAAGAGGCGGCCGCGGTGTTCGACGAGCTGACGGGCGTGCTGGGCATTGTGCAGCACCGTGAAAAAGAGGCCGTGCCCGCAGAGGTGATGGCGCTGGTGGCCGCCCGTGCAGAGGCGAAAAAGGCGAAGGACTGGGCCCGTGCCGACGCCCTGCGCGCTGAAATAGGCGAAAAGGGCTATGCTGTGGAGGATACGCCGCAGGGCCCGAAGGTGCTGAAAAAGTAAAAATTGAGAAGTAAAAATACACACTGCCCCGCCTCTTTCGAAAAAGAGGCGGGGCGTTCTAAACTAGTTGGAGCTGAGTGGAGGCAGAGACTAAAAATATGGCATACACTTTTATCTGGACGGATGCTCAGCAAGAAAATAAAAGAAGAGTGAGCGAGCCGGAATAGCAAGCGTAGCATGGTAAGAGAGCGAGTTTGAATTTGGATTTGTTTTTCATTATAATAGTGCTGTAAATACCGAATTACTGAAAAGGGGAGCGAGCGATGCAGAATTGGTTTGATTATACCAGCCAGCCGGGAAGAACTCTGGAAGGGAACGAGATGGTAGGAGCCCGGCACCCATTAGTCAGTGTAATCACCCCTTATTATAATGTGGGAGAAGTGTTTGAACAAACATACTGCTGCGTGATGAATCAGACTTTTCCATGGTTTGAATGGATCATTGTGAACGATGGAAGTACAAATGAAGATTCAGTTAGACGCTTGTATCATTTGGCCGAGACGGATACACGGATACGAGTGTACACGACAGAAAATGGAGGGGCGGCGGCGGCTCGAAACTATGCTGTCAAGCAAGCACAAACAGAATATCTGGCAATGTACGATGCAGACGACCTGATTGAGCCGACTTTTTTGGAAACACTGTATTTGGCTTTGCTTCATACGCCACAAGCAGCATGGGCCTATACGGATATTGTGACATTCGGTGCAGAAGAGTTCTTGTGGAGAAGAGAATTTTCTTCGCAAATTATGCGAGAGGACAATGTAGTTCCCATTACCTCTATGGTGAGAAAATCTGCATTTGATGCAGTGGGTGGTTTTGATGTGGAAAAATTTCCATTTCATGAGGACTGGCATTTCTGGCTGAAATTGCTTTCCAAAAAAATGCGGCCTGTTCATGTAAAGGATTATTTGTTTTGGTATCGAAATGAAAAAAAAGGAATGTTAATGGCTGTATCCGCTACACCGGAAAGCCAAAAGAGAAATGATGAAAAAATTGCAGAGATTGCGAAAGAGGTGCCAGACGGTATCTTGGCGTTTGAGCCGGAAAAGGCAGGAAAAGGATTTGAGTTGGAAAAGTTTTGGCAAGATATTCGCATCCTGCCGTGTGCCGACAAAAGAGCAAATATTCTTTTTGTTTTTCCCCATATGGTCATGGGCGGGGCCGACAAGTTTAATTTACAAGTGATACAGCATTTTAGCAAGGAATATCATATCAGCATTGTAACTACGTTGCGGGAAGAAAATGAATGGAAACCAAAATTTTCGAGCTGGACTAGTGACATTTTCTCCTTGCCGGCTTTTTTGCCAAACGAAAAATGGGCCGCATTTCTGGATTATATTATAGTGTCCCGGCAGATAGATGTTGTGTTTATATCCAACAGCTATTATATGTATTATGCAGTGCCATTATTGCGTCACAAGCATCCAGAGGTTGCTTTTGTTGATTATATTCATGCAGAAGATTGGTCACACCGCAATGGCGGGTTCCCAAGGCCTTCCAGTGCAGTTCAGATGTTTTTGGATAAAACCTATGTCTGTAATGAACATTTACGGCAGGTGATGCTGGAACAATTTGGAAGAAACTCGGCGGATGTGAAAACGGTTTATATTGGTGTAGACCACAAGTGGTTTGATCCTGAGAAGGTAGAATGCGAGGATGTTAAGAGAGAGTTACCCGAACATTTGAGAGAACAGCCTGTTGTTTTATTCCCTTGCAGGATATGTGAGCACAAGCGACCTATTTTGGCCGCTGAAATTGCACGCAGACTTCCGCAATATACGTTTGTGGTAGTAGGCGATGGCGTGCAGGAGGAGGCGCTTAGGGAATATATCCACCATCACAAAATAGAAAATATGCTGTTGGTCGGGCGGAAGAATGATATGCGTCCCTGGTACAAATTAGCGAAAATAACCTTGATATGCTCTTTAATGGAAGGACTGGCGCTAACGGTATTTGAATCTTTGGCGATGGGAACACCGGTGGTTTCAGCGGATGTAGGCGGCCATCGGGAAGCAATTGATAACCGGGTAGGCCGCATTGTGCCATTGTATCAGGACCCTGCCAGAGACCTTTTCCATACGCAATATAGGGAGGAAGAAATACAGGCTTATGTAGAAGCAATTGAGTCACTGGGTGGAGCTGGTAACTATGAACAAATGTGCCGCTGCTGCAGAGAACGCTGTGTAAAGAAATTTACGCAGGAGAATATGGAGCAGGTGCTGGAAGAAGAGCTTTATGGCCTTGCCAGTGAGCCCAAAAAAGAAGAACGCAAAAATCATTATGGCATACATAATGAAGAAAAAATGTCTGCTTTGTTTGAAAGCTACCTCTATACTTATGATGCGTTGGAGCAAACAGCGCAAGCGTATGTAAGCGGAGACTACTTTCGCCAGCTTTGGGAGCAACGCGGGCTGCCAGCAGAAAATGAACTGAAGAGAATTCATAAAATGAGAAGCTATCGAGTGGTGGAAATTTATCAAAGATTGATGAACAAACTGAGAAGATAACATAAAAGCACGGCATTTCAACCGAATGGTTGAGGCCGTGCTTTTATGTTTTTATTGCAGCTTTAAAAATTTTAAAAGAAAGAAATTTGAGGGAAAAAGACACAGTGATAAGGAATGACTTCATAGCTGCCGCGCAAAATTACCTCATCCAACATAAACCATGCGCTGAATAAGCAGATAAGGGCAATTAGAATATAGCGAAGGTTCCGATCTGAAATGCGGGAAACGACCATGGGAAGAAAAACGATATTGCCCATCTCAAAGTAGAATAAAATTCGTTCTACTTGAGGGAACAAATTATAATTGCAACTTAAGAATAGTGCGATAGTAAGCAGACTGAAAAATACTTGATAGGCGGTATCAGCCTTCTGCCCCTTGGGATATACATATGAAGCAATCAGAAAGAATAATAGTAGGATTAAAAAGCGTTGTGGGTATATGGAGGCGGCTGCATCGAAGGCACTTCCAAGATATAATTCATAGGATGACCCGGCCAAGAAATGACGGAGCAAAAGGGAGATAGGCATGCGCAGTAAAGTACCGGCAGCCAGCAGAATATAAGCGAGTTTTGGGGTAATGGGCAGATAGATTAAAATATAAGCGGCAGCAAATAGCAGTGCTGTTTTATGGAATGAAGCAGCCACTACTATGAGCATAAAAAATTTCCAGGCACAAGGCTTGCATAAGTAACGGCAGGCAAATAATAAAATAGCCATCGCCATATATTGCCGCATGATATTCATACCTGCAAAAAAGTGGCGTAAGAGGAAAAAAAGAGCAATGCTGAACCATGGAAAGGGAGAAAGCTGCCAGATAGCGGCCCAAAAAAAACCTATTATAACAAGGGCAGATAAGGCGAATACCCAGACATTACAGGAGGAAAGAAACAGAACGAGGCGATTGATCAGCCAGTAGCCAATCTCAATATCAGGGATACTGTGCTGGCCTGCGGCCATTTCTGCAAAATAAGGTTGATACGTGAAAAAATAATCTGTACCTACGTCATAGCGGAAAGCCATGACCAGAAAAAATGGCACAGCAGAAAGAAATGCCCATATTTTCCAATTACAGAAAGGCAGATGAGATAAGGAAATATTGGACGTTTGCTTTTCCTTTTGGGCGACTATGGCGCATATTACGCCGGTAAGCGCCACACAGCTGTAAAAAGTCATGTAAAAGTTCCCCCGGTGCGGTTTTGCTATGCTGACAGTATAGCATGATTTCGGTGGCCTGTAAAACAGAAACAAAAGAATGAAAGGCCCCGCACGCGGAATACCCGCGTGCGGGGCCTGCCATACCGGTGGACGGAAGGCGCATCAATCTATTACGCGCAGAGTATGGTCCAGCGGGGTGAGGCGCTCGGCGCCTTCGGGGTGGACGAACAGAAGGTCTTCGATGCGGACGCCGAAGCGCCCGGGGATATAAATGCCAGGCTCGTCGGAAAAGACGTTGCCCGCCTCGATGACATGCTTGCTGCCGGCCGAAAGATAGGGGTGCTCGTGCACATCCAGGCCAAGGCCATGCCCCAGCCGGTGGGTGAAGTATTGGCCGTAGCCCGCCTTTTCTATCACACTGCGGGCTGCCTTGTCCACGTCCTCGCACACGGCGCCCGGCTTTGCCGCCTCAAAGGCGGCCTGGTTGGCAGCCATGACGATATCGTAAATCTCCTGCAGGCCCTCCGGCATGCGCTTGACGGCAAACACGCGGGTGGTGTCGGCAATATAGCCTTCGCCTCTGTTTTCGCCGCCGAAATCTATCACCACTACATCACCGGGGCAGATTACCGTGTCGCCCGTAACGTGGTGCGGCAGGGCGCTGTTCGGCCCGGCGGCCACAATGGGCACGCCGTCGGGCGAATCCACGCCCTCTTCATCGCTGTACTGCATCAGCAGCTTGCCGGCCTGCAATTCCGTCATGCCGCACAGCCCGTGTTCTATCAGGCGGCACAAAGCGCGGCAGCTGTTCTGCTGTGCCTTTTTCAAAAGGGCATACTCGGCTTCATCCTTCACCATGCGCAGGCCGCGCATCAGGCCTTCGGCCGAAACCCAGGTGTACTGCGGCCGCAGCGCCTGCATGCCAAGCAGCACCCAGCTGGGCACGGCTGCGCCCACAGCAATGGTGCAGCCCTGCCGCGGCAGCAGACCATCCGCCAGCGCAAAGGGGTCCTCTCCGTCGCGCCAGCCGTGACAGCACAGAAGGCTGCGCGTATCCTCCTTCAGGTTCCCAAGCTCAAACACAGGCGAAATAAAGTGAACCTCGTCTTTGGTAATGATGCAGCAGGCAAGGCGCTCGAACAAATGGCCGCGCATGCCTGTCAGATAGAACAGGTCGGTGGCAGGGGTAAGCAGGAGAAGGTCGATGCCCTTCTCACGCATGGCCTGCCGTGCACGGGCAAGGCGGGCTTCATATAGCATGTCGAGATTGCTCCCTTCCATTTTTCAAAATACGCGCCTTTCAGCAGCCATGCGCCAGCAGCCAGTCGCGGCATGCGCGCAGCGGGGTGTCCGGGTCGGGATAATGCGCGGCGCCCCAAAGCGAGATGCTGACCTTTCCGGCATAGCCGTGTGCGTCAAGGCTTTTCAAAAGCCCGGAGATATCCAGGCTTCCCTGGCCGAAGGCACGGTAGCCGGTATCTGCCAGGTGTATGTGGGCCAGAGAGCCGAAAGCCTTGTAATAATCATCGGTGCCAACGCCGCTTTCCAGCGCCAGCGGAATGTCCATGCAGGCCTCTGTCCCGGCCGCTTTTACCAAGTGTGAAAGGCGCGGCAGCGTGCTGCACAAAAGGCTGGTGGCAGGCTCCTGCTGCTCCATGGCCAGACGCACCCCCAATGGCTTTGCCCATTCGGCCAGCTGCTGTACGCTTTCCACGGCGCGCTGTGTGTCGGCCTGTGTGAAATCATCTACGAACACCCAGCCGGGCGCCAGAATCATGATGGGTGCGCTGAGGGCTGCGGCGTCCTCAATGCTGCGGCGCATAAAATCGAGGCTTTTTTTTCGTATATACGCGCTGGGGGAAGCGATGTTGACAGGGTATTGCCGCACCTGCTCGGGGTGGTATACCGCCATAGTAAGGCCGCGCGCAGCCAGCATGCTGTTTATCCCGCGCACAGCGTGTGCGCGGGAGGCGCTGTCATAATCGTCCAGACAGTAATGAGGCGAGGCACCCCATAATTCGATGCTGGAAAAGCCATTGGCAGCAATGGAATCCAGGCCATATTCCAGCGTATGATGCAGAAACGGCGCCGTCAGAACACAAAAGCGGGCCATGCTCCATTCATTCATACCAGTTCCCCCCCGTCAAAATGGCTGCGCAGAGTTTCGATATTGGCGCGGTAATGCGGCTCCGGGTCCAGCTGATAGGCGCCGTTGGCCATCTCCATGGTGATGGTGCCGGTGTAGCCGTACTTGCGCATGGCATTCAGGTGGGCGTCCAGGTCTTGGATGCCGTCACCCCATTTCATATGGCCTGTGGGGCGTCCGTCATTCAGGTGGATATGCGCCAGTTTGTCGCCCATCAGTTCAAAATACTGCTCCAGTGTTTCGCCCGCGCAGGCCACCGGCACGGTGTCCACACAGCACTTCAGATAAGGGGAATCTATCTCCTTCACTACGCGGAACTGATCGAAGCGGTTGGACGCCAGGCGGGATTCACGCGGGTTCAGGTTCTCGTACATCAGTGTCACCCCATACTTTTCACCGTGGCGCACCAGCTTTTCCACAGAATCAAGCCCGCACCGGTACCCAAGCGAGAAGGGTTTATCCCAGTAGGGGCGCCCTGGGCACAGAAGCATCTGCGGGCACTCCAGTTCGGCGGCGGCTTCAATAAAGCGCTTGTACTGAGCCACCGTCTTATCCCGTATATTGGCCTCGGGCGCAGCGATATTCACGGCATAGGTGTTTTCTTCCGGCATCAGAGATACCACCTCAAACCCGCGGCTGCGCAGCAGCTTCTTCATGGCAGGGGCAGGGTTTTCCTCGCTGTCATAAAAATGGAAATGATTGCTGCATCCGTACAGCTCCAGCCGGTGGACGCCAAGGCGGTCCATAGAATCCAGAAAGTAGCCGAAGGAAAAGTGCATATACACCATATTGGTGGCGGCAAGCTGGCTCATCAGCAGTTTTGACATATAAAGCCCGCCTCCTTATTCTGTGTACATGCGAAGGTTACGCATGTTGCGCTGGTCATGATAGAAGGGGTCTGCAAAATAGCGCCCGTCCGTCAGCTCCTGGCTGAACAAGCCCGTGTAGCCGTTGCGCAGAAAAGCGCACAGCATATCGTGCAGGTTCTGCTTGCCGTCGCCCCATACATAGTGGCCATAGGGGTCGCAGTCCTGAAAATGGCTGTGAATGATATTTTCGGTGCCAAAGGTGTCGAACCAGCGCTGTACGCTTTCCCCCTGTACGCAGATGGCGGTGAGGTCTATCATAACCTTGAAGTTCGGATGATTTACTGTGTCGAACAGGCGCTTGATTTGGTCGATGCGGTAACCGATGCGTGTCTCCTGCGGGCGAAGCGATTCACAGGCGATGGTCATGCCGTATTCTTTTGCTACTTCAGCCAGGCGGCTGTGCATCTCGGCCGAGCGCTTAAAGCCCTCTTCCTCCGGCTCATTCCAATAGCCCCAGCCGCTGTTGGCCTCCAGAATTTTGGCGCCCAGCTCTGCGCCGAAGCGGATGCCGTTCGCAAAATAACGGAAACAGCGCTCTTTGAGCTCCGGCTCTTTTGCGGCAAACTGGTAGCCGTAGCCACAGTTTTCCGGCGTGAACACCGGACAGGAAAGCCCGCGCGCTTCCAGCTTTTTACGGATGGGCGCGGCGTCCTGATAGCCGTATTCATCCATCCACAGGCCCTGATGAGCGCCCAGCAGCTCCACATTTTTTACGCCGAGCCTGGCCTGGCAGTCCAGAAAATAATCCAGAGTGTAGTTATTGTAATGGATATTCAAAACAGATATCCTGCTGATATCGACAAGTTTCATGTTCAGCGCCTCCTTACACGAAGAACGGCTCAAAGGCCGCGATATTGCGCCGGTCCGCCTCGCGGGGGTCTGCGAAATAGCGGCCGTCGGTAATCTCCTGCCCAAGGTAACCCTCATACCCGTACTGGTTCATCAGTTCGATGTAATCAGCCATGGGATGCAGGCCATCGCCCCACACAAGATGGCCGTAGGGGCGCCCATCCACAAAGTGCATGTGGCGGATATCGCTGCCCAGTGTTTCAAACCAATCCTTCACCGTCTCACCGGCTACCCCCACGGCAGTCAGATCCAGCGCAGCTTTTACATTGGGGTGATCCACCGCTTTCAGCAGCCGTGCCAGTTCGGGCAGTTTGATGATCATGCGAGATTCTTCCGGCCTCACTGTCTCAACAGCAAGCGTGACGCCGCAGTCCGCCGCAATGGGGGCCAGTGTGCGCAGCATACCGGCGGCGCGTTCAAACACGCGTTCGGGGTCTTCATTCCAGTCACAGCCGCAGCAGTTGGTGAGCATTACTTTGGCACCTACCTCGCCTGCGGCCTTGATGCCGTTCGTATAATAGCCAAGCGCCCGCTTGCGGGCGTACTCATCATGCGCGCAGATAAGATAGTTGTACATGGCGCATTCAGGCGTGAACACGCCGATGTGCAGCCCGTGCGCCTCTACTTTCTTTTTCAGCTCGGATGTACTCTGGTAGCCGTGGTCGTCCAGCAGAAAATGCGGCCGGCCGCACCACATCTCAATGGTTTTGAAGCCCAGCTCCTGCTGGCACTCCAAAAAGTAATCGAGGGAATGGTACATGTAGTGAATCCCCATTCCGGCAAGCTGTTCCCGCCTTAAATGTGGCATTGATACTCCTCCTTTGTCCATCAAAAAATAAAAATGAATATGATACCCGCGCCGCGCGGGCGAAACACAAAAGAACCGTGCACGCGCCGAGGCTGCGCCGGATGGCGGAAGCCTGCACAGTTGTGTGCAGTATGAAAACAAAATATCTGTATTTCCCGGTTACAGGGCCAAATATTCAAAATGTATGTAGAAACAGTGACGTGTTTTGAAATTTTTGATCGCTTTTTAAAGGCGAGAATAAAAATAATGCAAACGAATTGTTAATAAAATCACACATAAAGGACAAATAAATGTTTTTAAATTGTAAAATTCGAGATAATTGCCCTTTGACCTTCAAAATTACTATACCACAACGCCGGATTGGATGTCAAAACATTTCAAATTATAATAAATTTATTTCAATTTTCTCTTGCAAAGTGAAAAAGGATGTGCTATGATTAATCACAATAATTTCACAGTTTTGGACTTTTGGTGAGTTTGCCGCCGGATTTTCAGAGCATTTATGAAATAAATTGCATATTTTGTGAGAAATGACGAAAATCAGACCATTCAAAAGTAAAAATGAAAAGGGGTATTAAGAACAATGTGGACGAAAGAACTGTTTGGTGTGGAAAAGCCTATTATTGCGCTGGTGCATCTTCGCGCTTTGCCGGGAGATCCGTACTATGGCAATGACCTGGAGGCTGTGGTCAGCCAGGCGCGGGCCGACATACACGCCCTGCAGGAAGGCGGCGTGGACGGCCTTCTGATCGCCGACGAATTCAGTATGCCCTATCAGACTAAAGCGGACTACGTTACAGTGGCGGCTATCGCCTATATTGTGGGCCGTCTGAAGCAGGAGATCAAAGTGCCCTACGGCGTGAACGTGGTGATGAACCCGCTGGCCAGCCTGGACCTTGCCGCGGCCACGGGCGCTTACTTTATCCGCAGTGCCTTTACGGGCGCTTATATGGGTGAATATGGCGTTTCCGTCACCGATGCGGCCAATGTGGTGCGCCGCAAAAAGGCCTTGGGCCTGGATCATTTGAAGATGCTGTATAAAGTGAACCCGGAATCTGACGTGTACCTTGTAGAGCGCGACATCAAAACTATTGCCAAATCCATTCTGTTCGGCTATGCGCCCGATGCGTTGTGCGTGTCCGGCGCAAGCGCGGGCTCTGAGACAAAAACAGACCTCATCAGCGAGGTGAAAAGCGTGGCAGGCGGCGTGCCTGTGTTCTGCAACACCGGGTTCAACGCCAAAACGGCCAGGGAAAAGCTGGATGCCAGCGACGGTGCCTGCGTAGGCACCGCTTTCAAGACAGACGGCAAGTTTGAAAACAATGTAGACCCTGCGCGCGTAGAGGAGATTATGAACATCGTAAAGGCGTACCGCAGCGCGATGTGATCCCCTGCGCAGCGGGCGTTTTGGAAAGATTCGGTGGGGGGAAAGGCCGTGGCAAAATATTACCTTGGAATAGATGTGGGCACCTTTGAGACAAAGGGTGTGCTGGTGAATGAATCATATGAAGTGGTGGCGGCTCATTCGGCAAAGCATGAGATGGAAAACCCGCAGCCCAACTATTTTGAGCAGGATGCAGAAGCTGTCTGGTGGAATGATTTCTGCAAGGTGTCGAAGGGCATTCTGCAGGAAACCGGCATTGACCCGAGGGACATTGCGGGCGTAGGCGCCGATGTGCTTGGCTGCGACTGCCTCCCGGTGGATGAAAACTGCCGGCCGCTGCGCAAGGCCATTTTGTACGGCATTGACGCGAGGGCCAGCGAAGAGATTGCTTTTCTAAACCGGCACTACGGCCCGGAAAGGGTAAAAGAGCTGTTTGGCCATACGCTGTGTTCCGACGACATTGCGCCCAAAATCATGTGGATCAAAAACCATGAGCCGGACGTATATGCCCGAACCTATAAATTCCTCACCGGCTCTTCTTACATTACGGCAAAGCTCACCGGGGAATATGTGATAGACCAGTTTCTGGCGAAGTCATCCTTCAAGCCGCTTTATACACAGGACGGGCAGATCAACGAGGCCGAGGCGGGGCTGTTCTGCAGCGGCAGCCAGCTGGCGCGTACCATGTTCGTACACGATATTGCCGGGCGTGTGACAGCCTGGGCTGCGGCGCAGACGGGCCTTGCTGAGGGCACGCCCGTAATATGCGGCACGGGCGATTCTACCAGCGAAGCCATCAGTGTGGGCATTGTGAAGCCCGGCCGCGTGATGTTCCAGTTCGGCTCGTCGCTGTTCTTCTATTACTGCGCCGACCACATGGTGTATGACCACCGCATCCACGGCGGCAATTTTACAGTGCCGGGCACCTACAGCGTTTCGGGCGGCACCAACACCGCGGGCACGCTGACGCGCTGGATGCGCGACACGTTGTATTTTGATTTGATGGACGGCAGCACGGCCGAGCCGTATGCCGAAATGATGGAGCGTGTGCGGGACATCCCGCCGGGAAGCGGCGGCCTTGTGGTGCTTCCGTATTTTGCAGGCGAGCGCTGCCCCGTGAACGATGAAAAGGCGCGCGGCGTTATTTTCGGCCTCACACTGGAGCATACGCGCGAGCATATCTATCATGCGGCGCTGGAGGGCATCGGCTTCTCGGTTGCGCAGAACATAGCGGTGATGGAAGAGATAGGCCTGCCGGTGGACATGGTGACGGTGGTGGGCGGCGGCACCAAAAACCCGGTGTGGATGCAGATTGTGGCAGATATTCTGGGTAAGCCGCTCAGCATCCCGAAGGTGAGCATCGGTGCAAGCTATGGATGCGCGCTGCTGGCGGCGCTGGGCACCGGGGCTCTGCACAGCTTTGACGAGCTGGCGGCAGTAATAAGGCCGGGCCGTGTGGTACAGCCGGATGCGAAGCGCCACAGCCAGTATGAAAAGATCCGCCATATCTATGACAGCCTGTACCCCGCTACCCGCGGGCTGATGCATGAACTGTGAGCAATAACGGGAGAGTTACACTGTTATGATACGAGCAGAGCGTTTTCACATGATTACCGAGCTTGCCGACCAGAATGGTGACGGCATCATGACACTGGAAGAGCTGGCCGAATATCTGCACGTCTCCATGGCCACGGTGCGCCGCGATGTGGACGAGCTGGCCAGCCGCGGCGTGCTGCAGAAGACGCGCGGCGGAGTGATTCTTCAGGCGAGAGAGGCAGCCTCGCTGGATCCAACGTATGCTATGCGCCTTTCAGTCAATATGGATGAGAAGAACCGCATCGCGCGGGCGGCCAGCGCCTATATTTACGAAGGCGACAATATTATGTTCGATTCCGGCTCCACTGTGCTGGAACTGGCCAAGGAACTGCCGGTGCGAAACCATCTGGGCATCATTACATATGATTTGTATGTGGCGTTGGAGCTTGTAAACAAAGAGTATGTGGACCTTTTGATGATAGGCGGTGTATTCCGCCGCCAGTATTTCGGCTTCCACGGTCATTTTGCAGAAAATGCCATCCGCCAGATGTATGCCAAGGTGGCGTTCATCGGTGCGGATGCCGTGAATCTGCAGGGCGGCATCATGAGCCATAACCAGAACGATGTACCGCTCAAGCAGAGCATGATAGAGAATTCCCAGAAGACCATCCTCCTGTGTGACCATACCAAGTTCGGCTCTTATGCGTTCATGCATGTGGCACCGCTGGAAAAATTTGATATTGTCATCACCGGCAGAGAGCTGGACGAAAAGTATGTGTCCGCCTTGCGCGAGAAGGGGATAGGGGTAGAGCTTGTCTGAAACAAACCGCATGCATCCGCTGCTGCGCAGCATCCCATATTTTCTGTTTTTTGTATTTTACTGGGTGGCGGAGGCGCTGTTTGTCCCTTATCTTGGCCTGTATTTTGAGCTGCGAGGCATGAACAGCGTGCAGATAGGCATGCTGAACGGCCTGTTTTATGTAGTGACCATCGTCTCTGCCATGACGATAGGCTATTTTGCCGATAAAACGCGCCGGCCCAGGCTGACGGTAAGCATCTGCTTTTCCTGTGTAGTGCTGGTAGTGCTGTATATGTCGCGCGCTGCCACGCTGCCGCACTTGGCGGCCGCTTATGCATTGTATGGCTATTTCGTCGTTTCATGCTGTGACCTTGTAGACAAGCTTCTTCTGGAGCAGCTGGAAAGCGATACCCGCTATTTTGGCCTGTTCCGCGTGGGTTCGCCCTTGGGGTACAGCGGCGGCGCTATTCTAGCGGGGGTGCTTATCCCGCGGCTGGGTACCACATCGCTGTTCCCGGTATGCATGCTGTTCGCCGCGCTGTGTGTTGCCATGTCGCTGCTGATGAAAGAGAGCAGTGGTGTGCCCCGGCGCCAAAAGGCCGGAGTGCCCGTGAAGCAGCTGTTTACAAGCTGGCAATCGGCCTATATCTACGGCACTATGGTGCTGTGGGGTTTTTCCGAGGCGGGGGCGCTTTCCTACCTGGCAGTGTATATGTCCGACAGGGGTTTTTCCACAGAATATACTTCAGTGCTTATCACTATTGCCATGGTAGGGCAGACGGTGGCCTTTTCCCTGATGCCGGCCATCCAGCCGGTGCTGCACCCCAAAACAATGGTGATGCTGGGTTTTCTGGTGTTCAGCGGGCGCATTCTTTCTCTTGCGCTGATTGGGACGCAGCAGTTCCCGTTTTTTCTGGTAGCCGTGTTTCATTTTATCGGCGGAAGCGCGCAGGCGCTTATCCTGACACCCATCACTTTGATGATAGGCCGTACCTTCAGCCGGGAGGTGAGCAGCACCGCCCAGACGATGAAGACGGTGGCCAGCAAAGGTATCGGCAGCAGCACAGGCGCATTTTTGTACGGCTGGCTGTACAGCCAGCTTCCAGCCCGCAGCGTGATGGTGCTGTTTACCTGCCTGATTTTCGGTTTCGGCATCCTGTCCCGCCTGGGCGGCGTGTGGGCAGACGCCCGCACAAAGATCGGCCAGGCCCGGCAGAGTGTTTGAAATACCATATTTATATCAGAAAAAACTTCAAGGAGGCTCATTATGGACGAAAAAGTGCAAAAGGTACTGGATTACATTGAAGAGCACAAAGAGGAATATCTGGAGCTTTTGCTGCGCTTCTGCCGTCAGCCCAGCATAGCTGCCACGGGCGAAGGCATTGAAAAAATGGCCGGCATGGTGGTGGACGAGCTGAAAAAGCTTGGTGTAGAGCCTACCGTGCTGGAGACCGGCGGCAGCCCGTTTATTTATGGCGAAATAAAGGGCGAAGTGGACCGCACGTTCGGCTTCTATGACCATTATGACGTGCAGCCGGTGGACCCTATTGATGAATGGATTACCCCGCCGTATTCGGCTGATATCCGCGACGGCGTTATCTATGCCCGCGGCGTGGCCGACAACAAGGACGGCCTTGTCACCCGTCTGTGCGCAGTGGATGCATGGCAGAAGGTGCATGGCAAGCTGCCCCTGAATGTGAAGTTCTGTTTTGAAGGCGAAGAGGAAAGCGGCAGCCCCCATCTGGAGAGCGTGGCCAAGGCACATCCGGAGATGATTCAGTGCGACGGCTATGTGTGGGAGGGCGGCCACCGTGAAAAGGGCGGCCCGGCCGAGATCACCATGGGCGTAAAAGGCCTTTTATATGTGGAGCTGCACGCGAAGGTGAGCGAGAAGGACGCGCACTCGATGTACGCGGCCATCATGCCCAGCGCCGTGTGGCACCTGGTGGAAGCGCTGAACACCCTGCGTGACAAGACGGGCAAAATTCTGATCGACGGTTTCTACGATGGCATCCAGCCCATTTCGCAGGCTGAGCTGGACGCACTGAAAACGGATGTATTCAGTGAGGAAGACACCAGGAAAAACATTCTGGGTATTGAAAACTTCATCAATGACGAGCATGGCGAGGACCTTCTCAAGCGCCTGTATTATCAGCCCACCTGCAATATCTGCGGTATCACGGCGGGTTATCAGGGCGAGGGCAGCAAGACGGTGCTGCCGGGCAAGGCAAGCTGCAAAATAGATTTCCGCCTTGTGCCCGGGCAGGAACCGGATCGCATCCTGAAGCTGCTGCGCCAGCATCTGGATAAGCACGGCTTTGCCGATATTGAGATCAAATGCCATTCCGGCTGCCCTGCTTTCCGCAGCGACCCGAACTCGCCCTTCTGCAAGGCCATCGTGCGCACCATGGAAACGCTGTTCCACGAGCAGCCCTGCATCCAGTGCACCTCGGGCGGCACGTCCCCGATGTACGTCTTCTGCAAAGAGGCCAATATCCCCGCGGCCATGTTCGGCGCTTCCAGCAAGAATGCGAACATTCATTCCCCAAATGAGCATTTGGCAGTGGACGCGTTTTACGATATGATCCGCATTACGGCCACCATGATGCACGAGTTCGCGCGTCAGGAGTGACAGGAACTACCCGGCCTGGCCGGATAGAAATATACTGTACGTGTAACGTATCAGAAGGAGGAAAAAGTATGAACAAGAAACTTCGCAACGGCCTTGCGCTTTGCCTTGCTGTTCTGATGCTGGCCACTGTTCTGGCCGGCTGCGGCGGCAGCCCGGCAAGCAGCAGCGCACCGGCATCCGCCAGCGCAGGCTCGGCGGCGGCCGGCAACGACAGCACCACGCTTACCCTTGCCACGAATGCCGATATCATGACAACAGACCCGCAGGCGCTGAACAACGGCAACACCACGTCTGTGCTGTACAACGTGTACAGTAACCTTGTCAAGCAGGACGACAACGGCGAGCTGGTGATGGACCTGGCAGAGAGCTACGAGCTGCTGGAGGATCAGGTGACCTGGGAGTTCAAGATCCGTGAGGACGCCCTGTTCCATGACGGCACGCCCGTGACGGCTGAGGATGTGGCGTATTCCCTGACGCGCGTCATGACGGATGAGTCCAGCTCGGACTATATGAACTTCAGCCCGCTGAAGGAGGCCGTGGCGGTGGACGAGTACACCGTGCACGTCGTCAGCAAAGAGCCGTACCCCATTATGCTGAACCTGCTGGCCAAGGGCGGCGCCGCTGTGGTGCCGAAGGCTTATATTGAAGAGAACGGCGAGGATGCCTTCCTTGCCGCCCCCATTGGCAGCGGCCCGTACAAGCTGACCGAGTATGTGAAGGACGACCACGTCACGCTGGTGCCCTTTGAAGATTACTACGGCGAAAAGAACGAGGACTGGGAGGAAGTTATCTTCCGTGTGATCCCCGAGTCCTCCACCCGCGTGGGCGAGCTGATTGCAGGCACTGTGGACGCCGTGAACATGGTCATCCCCACCGAGTGGGAGCGTGTGAACGGCAACGAGGACACGAGCGTTGTGAACGGCCCGTCCACCCGCATCTATCAGCTGGCGCTGAAGACCGACAAGGGCCCCACGGCGGATCTGCGCGTGCGCCAGGCCATTGACCTTGCCATCGACGACAAGACCATCGTGGATACCATCCTGCAGGGCGCAGGCACCCCGACGCTCACCGGTGTTCCCAGCGGCGTGAACGGCTGCAATGAGGACCTTGTGGGCAAGTACAACTACGACCCCGAAAAGGCCAAGGAGCTTCTGGCTGAGGCGGGCTACCCCGACGGCTTCAGCATGAAGATCGAGGCCCCCACGGGCAAATATCTGATGGACGCCGAAATCTCTCAGGCCATTGTGGCGATGCTGAGCCAGGTGGGCATCACGGTAGACCTGCAGCTGCTGGAATCCAGCGCATACTCTAATGTGGTTGGTGCACACAGCGCGGAGGACGGCTTTATGACGTGCTTCGGCCTCGGTTTCTTCGACGCCTCTTACCGTATGATCGGCTACTTTGGCGAGAACACCTCTGGCGAAAGCAACTGGAACAACCAGGAGTATATCGACATGTATTATGAGGCCGAGTTCAACATGAACGAAGAAGAGCGCACCCAGATGTTCCAGGAGATGCAGCAGATGGTGGCGGACGAAGTGCCTTATGCTATCATTTGCCAAATCGACAACAGCTACGGTGTGAACGACAGCATCACCATGGTGCCCCGTCTGGACGACGTGTGGAACCTGACCACCATCCGCAAAGCCTAAACATACAACAGGCACAACCAAGTCGGTTCTAACTGGGCAGGGGGCCCGGCGGCTTTGTGCCGCCGGACCCCTGCGCTCAGGCAACCGGCTTGTGCTCGTGCCCAAACAGCTTGGAACCAACGCCCCGGCCGCAGCGCTGCCGGCCGTGTGGTTTCCCGCTGTTTGGACATGAGCCGCGCGGCCGGGCCGCGCCCTGTTCGAAATGACCGCGCTTCAAAAAGACAAAGGGGGAGGAAAGTTATGCTGAAATACATGCTACGAAGGGTTTTGCAGATGATACCAGTGTTGTTCATCATCACCATCATCACATTCCTGTTCGTAAATGCCTCGGGCGACCCCACCGCAATGCTGCTGCCGCCGGAGGCCACTGCGGCGGACCGCGAGGTGCTGCGCGATGCGCTTGGCCTGAACGAACCGCTGTATGTACAGTATGGCATTTTTATCAAAAACGCCCTGCACGGCGATTTCGGGACGAGCTTCCGCTACGGCACTTCGGCCATGGGTGTGGTGATGGAAAAAATGCCTGCCACACTGCAGCTTGCCAGCGTTTCCCTGCTGTGCTCTATTCTGGTGGCCATTCCGCTGGGCATTCTCAGCGCCCATACGAAGGATTCGCCCTTTGACGTGGTGGTGAGCGGCATTTCCTCGCTGGGGCGCTCCATGCCCAGCTTCTGGGTGGGCATCATGCTTATTCTGCTGTTCGGCGTGACGCTGAAGGTGCTGCCGGTTTCAGGCCGCGGCACATGGCTGAACCTGGTACTTCCCTGCGCCACGCTCACCATCAACACGGCCACGCAAATTGTGCCGCTGGTGCGCAGCGGCATGCTGGAGATTATGCAGCAGGACTATATCCGCACCGCCCGCAGCAAGGGCATCTCCAACGGCAAGGTGGTGTTCAAGCACGCCTTCAAAAACGCCCTGGTGCCGGTGGTCACCATTGTTGCGCTGCAGATACCGAACCTTGTGGGCGGCGCGCTTATTACGGAAACCGTGTTTGCATGGCCCGGCCTTGGGCAGCTTGTGGTGCAGAGCATCGGCTCGCATGACATGAGTGTGGTGCAGGCGTGCGTGGTAATCATTGCGCTTATCACCATGGCGGCCAACCTTCTGGCAGACCTGGTATACTGCATCATCGACCCGCGCATCCGCTACTGAGAGGAGGAAAGAGCAATGGCTGACAAAACAAAAATGTCCTCCGAAGCAAAAAAGCAGGCGCGCGAGCGCTCTATCCTGTTCGACCTTCCGCGCCTTCTTCTGAAAAGCCCTTCGGGCATGCTGGGCTTTATTATTGTTCTAGTGGTGGTGCTTATCTCCGTCTTTGCCAATGTCATCATTCCCTGCACGCCGGAAGAGATAGACCTTGCCAATATGGCACAGCCGCCGTGCTGGCTTGAGGGCGGCTCTGCAGAGCATATTCTCGGTACGGATATTCTGGGGCGCGACGTGTTCTCGCGCATCCTCATCGGCTCGCGCGTGTCGCTGCTGGTGGGTATTTTCTCGGTGGTGGTGGCCGGCATCATCGGCACCATCATGGGCATCCTGTCCGGCTATTTCGGCGGGTGGATTGATTCTGTTGTCATGCGCATCACGGATGCGTTCTATTCCATTCCGCTCACGCTGTTCGCTATGGTTATCCTCACCATCATGGACCCCGGCGTTCTCACCCTGGTGTTTGTAATAGGCGTGACGAACTGGCCGTTCTACGCGCGCATGGTGCGCAGCGAGGTGCTGGGACTGAAAAACAAGGAATACATCAAGGCGGCGCGCACCATCGGCACCTCCGGCAAAATGATTATGCTGCGGCATATCCTGCCGAATATCCTGCCCACATTTATTGTGGTATCCACCCTGAGCGTGGCTTCCAGCATTCTGATTGAGGCATCGCTCAGCTTCCTGGGCCTTGGCATCCAGCCGCCCGCTGTGTCGTGGGGCGTAATGCTTTCGGACGGCCGCAATTATCTGGCCACCAACTGGTGGATGGCGACGTTCCCCGGCATTGCCATTTCCCTGACCGTGCTGGGCATCATGCTGCTGGGCAACTGGCTGCGGGACGTGCTGGACCCGAAGAACCAGGGCCTGCGCTGAAAGGAGGGGTATGCATATGGAACCGAATGCGGCAAAAACCAAAAGCGATGTTCTGCTGGATGTTAAAGACCTGAACATCCGCTTCAAAACGAAAAAGGGCTATGTGAACGCCGTGGAACACTTGGATTTTCAAGTGAAAAAGGGCGAGCTGCTTGCCCTTGTGGGCGAGAGCGGCTGCGGTAAAAGCGTCACCAGCCTTGCGGTGATGGACTTGATAGAGCGCCCGGGCGAGGTGAAGGCAGAGCACATGGTTCTGGACGGAAAAGACCTCACCACCATTCCGCCCAAAGTCAAGCGCAAAATGCGCGGCACCGAGATGGCCATGATTTTTCAGGACCCTCTCACCAGCCTGAACCCGCTGTATACCATCGGCAACCAGCTTTCCGAGCAGTTCCTCACGCACGTCCCCGGCTGCACAAAGCAGCAGGCGAAGGAAATGAGCATCGACATCATCCGCAAAACAGGCATCCCCCGCCCGGAGGCTGTGTATAAAAGCTACCCGCACGAGTTGTCCGGCGGCATGCGCCAGCGCATCATGATAGCCATTGCGCTTTCGTGCAACCCCAAGCTGCTGATAGCGGACGAGCCCACCACGGCGCTGGACGTGACCATTCAGGCGCAGATACTGCATCTGATGCAGAACCTCATCAAAGACTTTGACACTTCCATCCTGTTCATCACGCACGATTTGGGCGTGGTGGCGGAAATGGCAGACCGTGTTGTGGTGATGTATACCGGGCAGATTGTGGAGGAGGCGGACGTATATACGCTGTTCCACAACCCCAAACACCCCTACACGCAGGGCCTGCTGAACAGCACCATCAACGTGCAGCAGCAGGAGGACGAGCTGGAACCCATTGCAGGCACTGTGCCAAGCTTGAGCAACCTGCCCAAGGGCTGCCGCTTTCATCCAAGGTGCAAATATGCCACTGAGGCGTGCCGCAACACCATGCCTTCGCTGGTAGAGGTGGCCCCCGGCCACTATTCGCGCTGCCTTTTGGCAGAGAAGGAGGGCTGAACATGGCAAACGAGAACCAAACCGCCAAAGAGCGCCCGGAATATCTGCTGGAAGTGAAGGGCCTGAAAAAATACTTTGATATTACCCACGGCTTCTCCATCGGCAAGGGCAAGCAGTACCTGCGCGCCGTGGACGGCGTGAGCTTTGCCATCCGTCCGGGCGAAACGCTGGGCCTTGTGGGGGAAAGCGGCTGCGGCAAATCCACCACCGGCAACTGCATCATCCGCCTTTTAGACCCAAGCGAGGGCGAGGTTCTGTTCGAGGGCAGGGATATTGCGAAAATGTCGCCCAAAGAGCTCAAGCCCCTGCGCCGCGATATCCAGATGATTTTTCAGGACCCGTACTCATCCCTTGACCCGCGCATGCGCGTGTTCGACCTCATTGCAGAGCCGTTCCGTGCCAACGAACACCTCAGCGGGGAAGAGCTGCATAAGGCGGTGTGCCGCCTGATGGAGGTGGTGGGCCTGCCGCAGGAGTATATCGGCCGCTTTCCGCACGAGTTTTCCGGCGGGCAGCGCCAGCGCATCGGCATTGCCCGCGCGCTGGCCCTTCGCCCAAAGCTTATCATCTGCGACGAGCCCATCTCGGCACTGGATGTGTCTATTCAGGCGCAGATTTTGAACCTGCTGGTGGGCTTGCAGAAGGAGTTTGAGCTCACCTACATTTTCATTTCGCACGCCCTTCCCTCGGTGAAGCATGTGAGCACGCATGTGGCGGTGATGTACCTGGGCCGCATTGTGGAATACGCAAAAACAGAGGATATTTTCAGCCACCCGCGGCACCCCTATACAGAGGGCCTGATGTCGGCCGTGCCTATTCCGGACCCCTCTTTGCGCGACAAGCGTCCAAAGGTGATTCTGGAGGGCGATTTGCCCAGCCCGGCGGCGCCGCCCCCTGGGTGCCATTTCCACACACGCTGCCGCTATGCGACAGAGGAATGCAGCAAAATGCCGCCAAAAATGTGCGAGGTGGAGCCGGGCCATTTCTGTGCCTGCCACCATCCGTTAAAGGACGCCGTTGGTACGGTGTTGAAGAAATAAAATACGACAAGAGCATGTTTTCTTTGCGCTCTCCTTATGAAAGGCGCGGCCCCTGCGGCCGCGCCTTTCTTTCTGAAAACGAAGATTACCGATAGAGATGCAGGGCCATAGGTTTTCAAAATGCGGAAAATATCTGCGTGAAGCGAGGAGACGTTACGAAACCAGAAGAAGGGAAAATAAAGAAAGCAGATAGAGACCCACCGCGTTTTTTGACAGTGGATACCATATATCACAGAAACATTATCAGCGAGCTTGAAAAGCTTGCCAGACAAAATGGTCTGGAAAGTGCTGCGTACAGTACTGGAATGACAAAAATTCCAATCCTTACCAATTAAGCGAAGAAATGATGAAGACTCCTATTATTAGATGCGCTATATATAATTATGGAATAGGGTGAAATACCGATAGCAGGGGCACCGAATATCTTGGTGCATTTCGATATAGTAAAATTATGTAGAGAAGTTTGTGAATATATCCAAAGTACGAATGAAAAAATCGTGCTTTTCACAAAAAAAGAGGAATGAGAAAAACTAGTTGAATTTTGTTTATAGTGTATGACAACTATTTCTAATAGTTACACTTTTGTTACAAAAAAGGGGTATCCTAAAAAACAATACAGGCATCGTACAAAAAATTTGGATATGTCTTGTCCACCCGCTGGTTGGACAACCCCTGACATATGTAGTATAATAGTCATACTTATAAGTGTGTCGAAATTTCGCATATCGTTGCAGAAAGATGATAAAACCCATCTTTGGAAAGAGGAAGCGGCCATGATACGCAGAAATCAGTCTATCCTGAATATCATCAATATGCTGCTGGATGCGGCTTTGGTATTCTGCGCCTACCTGCTGGCTACCTATATCCGCTTTGATATCATGTACGGTATTGCGCCTGCACTGCAGCTTGCGTGGAACCGCAAATATTTTGAAATTGCCGCGGTGTATGCTGTGGTGCTTGTGGTGGTGTTCTACGCCGCCAGGCTGTACGGCTCCTACCGCTTCCAGTCTCAGGGGCGGGAGCTGGCGGTGATTTTTACGGTAAACGCCGTGGGGGTGTCTGTTCTCACGGCGCTTTTGTATGTCACGCGCTTTGCAGATTTTTCCCGCCTTGCAATCTTCATGTTTTTTGCCCTTTCTACGCTTTTTGTGTCGTTAAAACGCATTTGCGTGCGTGCCGTTCTGCGGCATTACCGCAAGCTTGGCTATAACCAGAAGCATGTTATTGTGGTAGGCAACGGCCATTTTGCACACCAGTATATGCAGGATGTAAAGGCGAGCCCTCATATGGGTTTTACTGTGGACGGGTACATCAGCAAGGTTCAGCGCCCGGAATTGGGCAAGTGCTTGGGAACTTATGAAGAGCTGGAAAGCATTTTGGAAAAAAACATGGTGGATGAGGTGATTGTGGCACTGGAACCTCATGAAATCCAATTTATGAAGCAAGTATTGGATGCCGCCGACAAATTAGGTGCAAGAATCAGCATCATTCCGTTCTATAATGATTATATCCCGGCCCACCCTTCTATTGACGTGGTTGGAAAAACGAAACTTATCAATATGCGTGCCACCCCGCTGGACAACGTGCTGCTGCGCGCATGCAAGCGATGCATGGACATTGCGGGCGCCTTGGTTCTTATTATGTTGACAAGCCCCCTGATGCTGGCGGCGGCTGTGGGCGTGCGGCTTTCCAGCCCGGGACCTGTTTTGTTCCGGCAGGAACGTGTGGGGAAAGACAAAAAGCCCTTCCGCATGTATAAATTTCGCAGCATGCGTGTGACGGGCACGGAGGATACCGGCTGGAGCACGGACAACGACCCAAGAAAGACAAAGTTTGGCAGCTTTATCCGAAAATACAGCATCGATGAACTGCCTCAATTTTTTAATGTTCTAAAAGGTGACATGAGCCTTATCGGCCCCCGCCCGGAGATACCCTTTCATGTGAACCACTTCAAAGAGGAGATACCCCTTTACCTTGTGCGCCAGCAGGTGCGGCCGGGCATTACGGGCTGGGCGCAGGTGCACGGCCTGCGCGGCGATACCAGCATTGAAAAGCGCGTGCAGTACGACATTTGGTATATCGAAAACTGGAGCCTCTGGCTGGATATCAAGATTTTGTTTATGACCGTATTCGGCGGAATGAAGAACAGTGAACAGGTGACAAAGTGATGGATAGAAATATAAAAGTAGCCCTTGTGCATGACTGGCTTGTGACGATGGGTGGGGCGGAAAAAGTATTATGGCAGTTCCACCTTTTGTTTCCACAGGCGCCCATTTATACTTTGGTATACGATTCAAATTGTGGGCATGGCATGTTCAATGACTGCGATGTGCGTACTACATGGTTGCAAAAAATTCCCCTTGCAACCAAACTCTATAAAAATATGCTCACCTTGATGCCGAGCGCATGGGAACAGCTGGATTTAACAGAGTACGATCTTGTGCTTAGCAGTTGCTCCAGCTGTTGTAAGGGTATCATCACACGGCCGGATGCTGTGCATATCTGCTATTGCCACACACCAACGCGTTATGTGTGGGATTTCTATTATCAGTATCTCAAAAATGCAGGTGTATTAAAAAAACTGATGATGCCCCGGATGATCCACAAAATGAAAATCTGGGATCAACTCGCGGCAAACAGAGTGGATTATTTTATTTCTAACAGCAATTTTATTGCGCAGCGCATCAAAAAGTATTATCGCCGAGATGCTCAGACGATCTATCCGCCTGTTCATATCAATGACTATCCGCTTGTAGAAGAACCAGACAATTATTACCTGATTGTGTCAAGGTTTGTATATTATAAGCGCATAGACATTGCTATTGAAGCCTGCAACAGACTTCAGAGAAAACTGGTAATTATCGGCGGCGGCGAGGAAGAAAAGAAACTGCGTGCCATGGCTGGGCCGACAATTACTTTCGCAGGCCGTGTGAATGATGAGGAAATGATGCAGTATTATGTACACGCCAAAGCGTTTCTGTTCCCAGGCGAAGAAGATTTTGGTATCACCCCGGTGGAAGCTCAAAGTGCTGGATGCCCAGTGCTGGCCTATGGCCGCGGCGGAGCCTTAGAGACAGTGTTGGACGGTAAGACTGGCTTGTTCTTTGATAAGCAGACCAAAGAGAGTTTAATAGACTGCATTCGGATTTTTGAAGCGCAGGGTGTCGAATATGATAGAACACATATTCGTCAATATAGTCTTTCTTTTAGCGAAGAGAGATTCCGAAATGAGGTGTCTAATTTTGTCAATCGGTACCATATATAACATGAAGAATATAAACATTACGAAAGTAACAATGTTTTTGATTGCTTTGGCTGTTATAAGTGCACCGTTTGACGAACTGCTTATGATAGAAGTTGGAGGTTTGACATTACGTTTTTCCCTTGTTTTTATCATGGCAGCCTGCTTTTGTCTGTTGATAGTTTGGTGTCAGCGCAAGGAAATCCTGGTACCTGTAGGGTCAAATCTTCTTATCAGCCTGTTGATTCTCAATGGAGTATTCAGCGTTATAAATTCTAGCGAGTCATTGATGATGCAACTTGGCTACCAGATATGGTTTTTGCTAGATGTGATGCTAGTATTACTTTGTGTCAACCTTTTCTTTAAAGAAAAAGACAAGCATTTGCTATTTATATTATGGACATGTGTATTTGTGGCCATGGCAGTTATCTGTATTATACAGTTGACTCTGGGGATATGGGGTATACAATTCTATCAGGAACAGTATTTCGGAAGATTACCTCGATGCGATGCATTCCTCTCCGAACCTTCTTATTACGCCTGTTTTATATTGCCAGGCTGGGTTACTTTTGCTTGGTTGCTGGAGCAGCGCGAAGAATATATCTTTTCTCGCAAAGCACAATGGGGCATATGGTTATTGTTCACGATTACATTGATGTTTTCAACTTCCCGGATGGGAATTCTCATGACAGCTGCATGGCTTGTTTTTCGCTTGCTGGCCGCTTGCTTTACGCACCACAGTGCACGCAGAGACAGATTAAAAGTATTGGCTTTTCTGATTGCGGCTTCTGTGCTGGCGTTGTTAATGGTTGGGTTGATATATGCAATTGCTAATAATGAGTTGTTTGCGGTGAAGAACTCCATCCCGCCGGCACAAGAAGGTTTCAGTGACCGAATTATGGACACTGCAGGTTCTGACACGCCGCGAATTGAGGGCATGATTTGGACTTTAAGAGCATTTTGGGAAAATCACTTGTGGGTAGGTAGTAGTCTGGGAGGAGTATACGCGGAAGTAATGCATGTTGCGCCCGAGAATGTATGGCAAGTCAGTAACTTATGCGCAGAACTTTTAGTTGCATTGGGTCTGCCTGGTTTTCTAGCACTGATTGCGTATTTATTAAGGCTAGTACAAAAAAGCATCATTGCCAGAAAGGACAATAAAATAGTTATAGCCATTCTTTGGGGTATCCTTTGGCAGCTTGGCATTTTGCAATTCAATAACAACGGCTTGCGAATTTATGTGTGGGTAAACATTGCTTTATTGAGTACTTATTTGCCGGCTAAGCGCCTGAATTTCGGAGTAAGAAAGGGAAGCTAAATGGTTTCTGTCATAGTTCCGATATACAATGCCGAACGCTTTTTGAATAATTGTGTGACGATGATTCTCGCTCAGAATGTGGATAATATGGAAATCCTATTGGTGAATGATGGCTCAGATGACGCTAGTGGGCAGATGTGTGATGAATGGGTTAAGCGAGATGCTCGAGTTCGCGTGTTACATAAAGCTAATGGCGGAGCTGCCTCGGCAAGGAATATGGGCATTGATAACGCTCGGGGCGAATTCCTTTTGTTTGTGGATGCGGATGATTCTATTCCAAAAGGTCATATTGCAACATTGCTGGAAGTGCAACGTCAAACCCATGCAGACTTGGTTTCAGCTTCAGTGACCTATGTGCCTGGCCCAATTGTTCAACATGCGTCCTGTGTGTGTAATTCCTGGGAATTTATTGAACTTGTCCTATATCGGAATGGCGTGGGAGATTATCCCGTCAGCAAATTATACCGTCGGGAGCTATTCGATGGCCTGCGATTCGTAGAAGGTATTACCAGCGAAGATTTTGAGATATTTTATCGCCTGTATCACCGGGCAGATCGTATAGCCATTACTGATAATACTACCTATTATTATAGGCAGAATGGCACAAGTGTAAGTAACAGTGGTTTTTCAGAAAAGTTCTTTAATCGTATTGAGATATGTGAACGATTGCTAAGGGATGTACAGCGAGACAACCCTGCACTGCTGCCCGCTGCCCAGTCACGGGTGGTGGATGAAGCGATTTGGTTGTATGGTTTGCTGCCCAAACGGTATGAGAAGCAACACGCATGGATTAAAAACACGATCGAACAGTTTGGTAAGAATGTGCTGAAAGATCCCAAAACCACCCCCAAAGTCAAACGAAAAACACAGATATTCCTTATATGTCCATCTATCTGGACCCTACGGATGCAGTGCAAGACGCTATTGCTGCGGGGGATATCCTGGGTGAAAAATAACCCAACAGTAAGGAAGAATCAAAGGTAAGTATGAAGATGTTGTTTGTGTGCTTTGAATACTGTGCAGACAAAGATCCCGGCGCACAATGTATCCATCAGTTGCGAGCAGCGCTCTATGTAACCGGAGTGAAAAGCGATGTTATCACCTATGCCTGGAAGGGAGAAAAAGAACAGCCCTTGCCTGACGAATACGGGACGGTTTACCCGGTGCGCACTTGGTATCGTCACGCCCGGGTGAAGAGAAGGGCTGATGGTACGATCCATATGTCGCCGGTGCAGTGGGTCCGGGTAGCCACAGCCCGGGGCGCTGCAGTGCTGCTGGAGGGCCGCTACTATGCGCAGCGTGGCGTACCGGTCTGTGCAACGCACCACTTAGGCAAGTGCCTGCAGGTACTTTGCCAGGAAAACGGTTACGATTGGGTTGTTTCAGTGTCATATCCTTTTGCCAACCATCTGGCAGCGGCAAGATGGACGCCATCGAATACCAAGCTGGCGTTCTATAATTTGGATCCTTATTGGAACAACGGTACCTATATGCCGCAGTTGGCTGAAGCCCGGGCCGCCGAGGAAGTGAAAGCGTACTGCAGAGCAGACTGTGTGTTCTGTACGCCGGAACAACTGCAAGACTACCAGGGAGAAGTGTTTTGCGATGTACGGAAGAAGATTCACCCGCTACCCTATCCGAAGCTTGTACGGCCTGTGCTGCGGGATAAATGCCCGATCCAGTTTGACTCTGCGCATATCAACCTTTTATATCTGGGCACTGTGTATGGAGATATCCGCAAGCCGGAGGTGCTGTTCAAACTCTTCCAGAAAATGGTCGAGAAAGAGCCGCGGTTGCGGTTGTATGTCGTGGGCAAAAAATTTGGCGCCGACGCGGATCGCTATCTGACAGAATACAGCGAAAAGCTGGGGGATAAACTGCGTTGCTATGCACCCATCCCCCCAGAGCAAACCGCCGATTTGTTGTTGCGCGCGGATGTGCTGGTCAACATGGGTAACACGGTGAACAACCAAATGCCCAGCAAGGTGGTGGAGTATATTTCCACCGGCAAGCCCATCCTGAACCTGAGCGTGAACGAGAAGTGCAGCACCCTCGGTTTGATGAAAAGATACGTCAATGGGTTCCAGGTGTTCGAGAGGGATGCGTATGATCTCTCCACCGTCAACGCGGCGGTTGATTTCTGCCGCCAGGCCAGAGGCAAGGAACTCTCTTGGCAGGAGGCGAGGGAAGCTTTCCCTGAAATGGAACTTTCCCAGTTGACAAGATATTTTTTGACGACATTGACCCAAAACCGCGGTGCGTGTGGGAGCCAAAAATGAGGGCAAGATGGAAAAAACGGCAATAAAAAAGTTACTGCAAATCAACTGCAGCGACGGTGGTAGCACCGGTGGTATCATGCACAGCATTGCGGCACGGGTGCAGCAGCACGGATATGAATGCCATATGCTCTGTGCTCCGCCCAGACCCGGCGAAAGTCGTGGAGACGATGTAGTCTGCTTAGGGAACCCATTGGAGTGTGGAGTACAGCGAAAATTGAACAAATTTACCGGAAACTATGGACAAGGTTTCCCCTTGGCCACCCGGCAACTGATTCAGGAATTGGAGAGATTCGCACCGGATATCGTGCAGCTGCACAATTTGCATCATCAGTTTTTTGATTTGAAGACGCTGTTTTGCTATTTGAAGAAAAAGCAGATTCCTACGGTGTGGACATTGCACGACTGTTGGCCGCTCACAGGGCACTGTGCCCATTATATGATGAACGGGTGCGAACGATGGAAAACCGGCTGCGGAAAGTGCCCGGATTTGCAGCATTATCCTGCGATACATCGGGATACCACAGCAAGATTGTTTGCGCAAAAGGTTGCTATGTATGGCGACATGAAGAATTTGTTCCTTGTGGCGCCTTCGGACTGGACAAAAGCTCAGATTGAACGTTCCTTTTTGCAACGGCATTCTGTTACTGTGATTAAAAACGGTATCGATCAAACAGCGTTTCGTCCCCGACAAAGCGACTTCCGAAAACGGTATGGCTTGGAAAATGCGTTCATCATTCTGGGTGTCAGTGCATTCTGGACCAAAGAAAAGGGCATCGATGTTTTTGTTCAGTTGGCCAAGAGCCTGCCGCCTCCTTGCAAGGTAGTTCTGGTGGGGGGAGCAGAAGCGGATTCCGCAAATTTTCCGAAAGAAATTCTGCATATGCCGGCTATTCGTGATGCGGTGACTCTGGCGGAGATATACACCGCTGCTGATGTGTTTTTCAATCCTACACGGGAAGAGGTTCTGGGCCTGGTTAATGTGGAGGCACTGGCTTGTGGTACCCCGGTGGTCACTTTCCCCACTGGAGGTTCACCGGAGTGTATCGATGACAGCTGCGGAATCAGTCTAACAGCTTGCACAGTGGCGGAGGCATACGATGTGCTTTCCTGCATGGCGAAAGGTGAAGTCCGATTTGAAGGTGAAAGTTGCCGCCATTATTCCTGCCGGTTTGATCGAGAAAATTGCTTTGCCAGCTATCAAGTGCTGTATGATGCCATTTTGCAAAGGAGAATCCCTTATGCCGATGTTTAGTGTGATCATTCCTGTGTATAACGTGGAGAAGTATCTGGATCAATGTGTTCAGAGCGTCTTGAATCAACCCTTTACAGACCTTGAGGCGATTTTGGTAGATGATGGATCCACTGATTCCAGCGGGAAAATTTGCGATAAATATGCGGCTAGAGATTTCCGTGTGCGAGTCATTCATCAGGAAAACGGGGGATTGGGGCAAGCGCGCAATGCGGGCCTGCGTGTGGCCAAAGGGGAATGGATCCTTTTCTTGGACAGTGATGATTATTGGATGGACAACGGATTACAATTGATTTCCCAAAAAATTCAAATGTGGCCGGATGAAAAGTTGTTCGTGACAAAGTGGGTTTCCTTTGGTCAGCAATTGGAATTTGCTCAAACCCCAGAAGAATCAATGAAGTACTTTATAGAAAAATCTAAAACATTCAGCACAGTAATGGATGCCATCCAAACGTATGAAAAGCTGTGTGGCTGGGCGATTTGGAAATTGGTGATTCACCGTAGTTTGATTTGTGATCCGCCTCTTTTATTTTTGCCGAATGTACGCAACGGTGAAGATCTGTATTGGGGCGTCCATCTGTTTTTCCGTTGTCGCAATCTTTGCTTTTTGGATACACAGCTTTATTGTTACCGTATACAAAACAATGGTACGTTGTCGGAACTTTCAGCGTTCAATGCCCTGAACTGGACTACATCGATTTTTTTAACTGCGTGCGCCTTTGCCGACGAAAAATTTCCGGAAGAACAGTTTGTTCAAAGCTGGTTAGCGGAAAAATATGTTTTCTATATGATTCTTGCGGCGCAGAAAGAACAAAAAAGTGCTTGGATAAAGCAGTGGCCCTATCATCGATACATGTTAGAAGCCGCAGGGGATCGATTGAGCGACAAAAAAACAAAGCTGATGAAATGCCTTTTCAGATTTGGGCCAAAACCACTTTGGGTCGGTTGCAAAATAGTGCGCAAGAAGATACGGTGCGATCTCAATAAAACAAATGGGAACAATGAAAAATGATCGAGGCGAGACATTATGGAAAAAATAAGTATCGTTCAGAATGTGGGAATTTACCTAGATGTACGCGACGAAAAACGCAGGCATATTTTGGCAGACAGACTTCGTCGACAGATGGACGGGTTTGCAGAGTACTACCAAGGCAAACCAGAACAATATAGAGTGGTTGTTAAGGATCTAATGGAATTGGAGATACCAGATGGGGCAGTTTCGGTACCAGACAATGCTTACTTTAAGTGCGGGCTGTTCTACAGCATCGAGGCCAAGGTTGCATTTAGAGAGACCGATGAAGGAATGATATTTTGGACGGATGAAAATGTATGGTATCTACCGTATATGCTGGAATATATCTGGGAAAGACAAGGTGCGACCTTTGTTCACGGCGCAGCAGTTTCCAAAGATGGCGAGGGTTTCCTTCTGGTGGCGTTTGGAGGAATTGGCAAGACGTGCTTTATTTCGGAGGCGGTCAAACAGAAAAGTGTCAAAATACTAGGTGACGATTTGATTATTCTGAACAGAGAGGGTAACTTATACTCCTTTCCTCGACCATTTTGCTTGTATGAGTACCATAAAGGCCTGTTCCCTGAATATTTTAAGGGCAAAAAGTTTCATTTTGAAGAATTGCGCCCGGATCGGTATATTCTTCGAATTATGCGCAAACTTAAGAAAGAGTTGCATATCAAAGATACCATAATCTATGATTATTTGCCGGTATCGCCCATCCATCTATTTGCGCGGGAAAAAGTGGAGACAGAGTCTGTGCCGGTGAAAAAGATATTTCTTGTGCGCCGTATAAAAGGGTTGACTAAGGTAAACACGCGTCCCTTTACAGACATAGAACAAGCGGTGAACTTTGCCCATGATGTCATTCAGCATGAGTGGAGCGTTGGGGTGCGTTTGGAATTCAATTATCTGGCACACACAGGAGAGGCTTACACTTCAAGGGCGCAAAAACAATATGATATCATCCTATCGGCTTTTCAGCGGGCCGGACATATTGCTCAGGTGGACATTCCAGAAAATATGTCTGCTGAGGAGGTAAGCAAAGCGCTTTACAAGATCGTTTTGAACAACTCGTGAGGTGAACATATTGATTGTTGTTAAAATACAAGGCGGCCTTGGAAATCAGATATCTCAGTATGCGATGTCTCGATGGCTACAAAGCAGATATCCAAAACATCAGGTAAAACTGGACATCTCTTGGTGTGACACACATGCGCCAGGCTTTGAGCTTGTGCAAGCTTTTGATAACAATAAATTGCAATATACATTGGCCACCCCGCACGATATCTTTCGAGCATCAGGACTTTTTACGGAGCCAACCGCCAATAAAGTATGGGCCAAAGGGTACAATAAACTAGCACGCACTTGCAAACAAATGCTGGGCTACTCAACTGAGGTATGTCAACAGATTTCGTCGGGGTATCCTGAGACGCAGCAACTCTATCACTTGAACGAGAGGAGCAATTGGTATATCAACGGCTTTTGGCATAACTGGGACTACACCCATATCCTTACTCAATTGCAAAGTGAGTTGGTATACAATCCGTGGGGTGATGAGGAATTTGTAGCTCTTCAAGCAGAGATACGCAGATGCAACGGTGTGGCCGTTCATATACGACTGAATGACTATTCAGGCTCAGAGCGTGATATTTTGCCTACTAGTAACTATTATGCGGATGCGTTGAAATATGTATTGGATGAGATTGCAAATCCAGTGCTCTATCTTTTTTCTGATGAACCGGATAGGGCCGCTGAGTATATGCAAACAGCCGTTGCTGGTATCCAGGTTAAAACCGTGAAATCACAGAGCAGGCCACCGTATACGGATATGGTTTTAATGAGTTTATGCAAAGCTGTACTTTGTGCTAATTCGACCTATAGTTATTGGGCAGCACTGTTGGGTTATCATGCGGAACATATTATCACGATTCCGGAATACTACGCTAAAAATCGCAAGATGTGGAGAAATAGCTTATGCATTACAATCCCTTTGTGTGGACTTGAAGGAAAAGAAGGCGCAAGATGTCAAAAATAGATCCCGACCGGAGACAATGCTTGCAAATAGTAACGACTTTCGTATGGTTGTGATGATTCGTCGGCAAGCCACAATTCACCTTTTTAACGAACTAAGGGAGAGCATTTCAAAAGGCGTTTTTGCTAAATAGTTTATTGTTTTTGATATTGGGAGATAATTTTTATAGGATTGTAATTCGTCCCAAGATGCAGACAAAACGAGAGAGACCAGGACGGTTCCCGGGTGGATTATTTTGGATGCCTGATAATGGTATAGTATAATGTTTGTGCGCATTTTAAGGAGTGGCTTATGAAGATTGCGGTAATTCCACATCCGGGCATTACGTTTGAGAGAATGTTTTCACAATGGTCTCCTTTTTTTGAGGAAAAAATCTGCCAAAGCAATAGCTATATGTTAAAAAAAGAATTAGAGAAAAGGAATATAGAACTCGTGCCCATGGAAAGATTGGAAAAAGGAGAATCGTGCGATGCTATATTACATTTCTCGCCATTTCAGTTTGAAATTTTGAAACGATATTCTGATATTAGGCATATTTATATTGCAGCAGAGCCGCCGGTTGTGCTCCCTATGCATTCTGAATTTGGAGACAAATTGCTTGTCAAATATGTATTTGATTCTGTAATTGCGACGAATCATCAGGCTGTAGCTCCAAATATATTTCCGGTGATCTGGCCGAAGGATTTTCCTAAAGAGTTGCCCCCGAAGAGAAAAATCTTATGGGAAGAGAAAAAGCTCGCTTGTATGTTCGCTGCAAACAAATTTGCGTTGGGAAAACATGAACTGTATACCGCGCGCCGTCGAATAATAAAATGTTTTGAAGAAAACGCTTCTGACCAATTTGATTTATATGGGGCAGGTTGGCCTAAGGAATTAAGCGTATATAGGGGATATGCTGAAGACAAATACGAAACAAGCCAACAATATCGATTTAGTATTTGCCTGAGTAATGTTGCGCATATTAAGGGGATTTTAGACGAGAAAATTTTCGATGCCATGATTGTAGGAACAGTCCCTGTCTATCAGGGGATTGATGAAATCGAAGAGTATGTTCCAGCGGGTTGTTTTATTGACTATAGAAAGTTTTCTACGCCATTGGAGTGTTTGCAATATTTACGGAAAATGACACGCCAAGAATATGAGCAATATCAAAGGAACATACATGATTTTATTTCTTCAGAGAAAACACGCACAAAATTTTCTGCAGTGAACGCTGCCAATGCGGTTGAAAATGCATGTAGATTATCTGAACAGAAGAAAAAGCGAAAGATATATGTGTTCCAATTGCTGGAATTATATAATAAGATATACAATAAAGTTTGTGAGTATGAAAAGATGAAAGGATCCTTTTGAAAAGCGTACTATGAAAGAAAAGTTGAAGTTTATATTGAAGAAGAAGCCTTTTTGTCCGTTCTTTTTCTTGGTAAGGTGGGTACTGGTAGTAGTGCCTCAGAAAATCCAAACACAATTCCATACATGGAAATGGAGAGAAAGGCGGATCTGTTTTGGAAGCAAAAATCCGGAAAAAATTTTTTATGTGATTCGATGGGATGCTAATGTTAATGCATTGATGGGCTTGATGAACTATGTTCTAGGGAAAATTGCTTATGCGGAAAAAAAAGGTTGGATCCCAGTTGTTGACTTTAAAAATGGAAGAAATTATTATTTTGAGAACGCGTATGAAATAGGCAGATACAATGTGTGGGATTGTTTCTTTATGCCCATAACACAGTATACTCTGGATGAAGTTTATGAAAGCAAGAATGTAATCCTGGGAAGCCTTTCTATAGAGAGAGGCCCTTCTAAGGATGAAGATTTGTTCCGATTGGAAAACACATATTCAGAATGGAAAAAGCTAGTAGACACTTATATTACCCCATCGAAAAATGTTCAGATGCGTTTGGATCAATTAAACAAAATTTATGGAAAACCCACTCGGTGCATTGCTATTAAAATTCGCGGAACAGATTACAATCCGCCACCCAAAGGACACTTTTACCAACCTGATGTTAGGATGATTATAGATGCTGTTAAAGAACTCTCCCAAAATACCGGCTGTGTAAAAGCGGTGTTGTCAACTGAGGACGATAAATTAGAGCAACAAATATTAAAATCCCTGAAAACAGAAATAAGGATTACTTCACTTTCAGATAACAACGTTTATCATAAGATATCTAAAATTGAAGAAGGACAGCGATATCTTGCCGATTTATTATATTTGAGCCAATGTGAATATTTGGTGGGAGGTATTAATGGAGGTCTTATAGGAGTAGCCCTGTTGGCTAGTAATCTTCGCGAAATTAAAACATGGTTTTTGGGAAAGGCGCCTTGAATGAGATTTAAGAAGTCGGTAACCAATAGTATCTTTTTAGTGTTGCAGCAAGTAGTTGTTATGGCTTTAGCGTTTGCCAGCAGAACAGTTTTTGCCCGATATATGGGTATGCAGTATCTGGGGTATACTACACTATTTGGAAATATTTTTATTTGGTTTTCCTTTGCTGACATGGGATTTGCAGCAATTGGTTTTATGCTGTATAAAGCTTTAGCGGAGGAAGATAGATTTAAGATTTCTTCTATTATGCAGATGTACAGAAATGGGCTCCGCTTAGCAGGTGTTGTTATTTTAGGGCTCGGCTTCGCAATAACGGGAATTATCCCTTATTTGATACGTCAGCAGGGAAATTTAAATATTAATGAATTATATGCAATCTATTGGATACAGTTAATAACTACAGCAGTACCTTATTTTTCTACGCATTGGCGACTTTATATGCAGGCTAATCAATGCGGGTATATTTGTACAAATCTTGATACCATTATATACGTTATTACTAGTATAGGACAGATTCTGGTGTTGGTGAAAGGGAAGGGAATCTATGTATATCTTTTTGTAACTCTGTTAGGAAATATTTTTTCCATTTTTGTTTTGGAATATATCGGAAACAAAAAATATGCAGACGTGATTATTCCAGGAAATAAAATGCTGAGTTTAAAAGAGTCAGGGATTCTGAAAGAGATAAGAGACTATGCGGCACAAAGGATTTCTGCACTCATTTATAACTCCACGGATTCAATACTTATTTCTGCATTTTGTGGCGCTGCTGTTGTTGGGAAATATGGGAATTATACCACAATATATCAATATACCAGCGCATTGCTTTTTACAAAACTGTTTGGCGGCATTCAAGCTTCCCTAGGGAATTTTTTGAATAAGGAATCGCCCGAAAGCGTTGAACGAATGTTTTCTATTCTGGATACATTAATGTATCTTTGTACTTGTGTTACTTGTTGTGGATATATTGTGTGCTTCCAGCCATTTATGCAGTGGTGGATGGGTGAAGAAAATACCTTGTCTAACGGCTTTTTGATTCTCTATATACTTACGGCTTATATTAGTCTTGATACTGAATTGCTTTATAAATATCGATCGGTTTATGGCAGCTATAAGCTCGACCGAGGATGGTCAATCCTGTCTGCGATGCTAAATTTGGGTGTGTCTTTTTTGTTGGTTCAAAAAATGGGCTTAATAGGGATACAAATTGGAACGATAGTGGGGTTGCTGTGTATTGTGGTAGGCAGAATTCGAGTTGTATTCTTTATAAATCCACAGTTATCACTGAAAAGTTACCTTAAAAAGCATTTCTGTCGCGGAGTATATTTTCTGATACAAGCATTAATCACATATTTATTATGCTTTAAAGTTCCATATAGCCTACCAGGCGTGATTTTGCGCGGAGTAATTGCAGTTCTTGTGAGTATATCAGCGGGGATCATTTTAATGTGTATGAGTAGAGAGGCGCGACTGCTGCCCCAATATCTAAAAACAAAAATTCATCTGTCACATCCCTGATTAACTTCGGAAAAATGTAGATAGTATATGGAAGGAATGCAATCTATGAAACGTGAAGCGCCGAATAAAGCGTTGTGTATTATTCTGCTATGCAAGTTCCGAAATTACAGTAGGAGGTTAGCAGGACGTATTATCTTGCGAAAAGCTTCCGTAACCATTGTTTCGAACAATTGTATTGGCGGTGTCCTTTGTCATGACTTCGGGTTGCGTTTCTGCACTCCGTTTGTTAATACAAATATTAGCATGGAACATTATTTGCAAATTTGCAGACGTTTGAAAGAGTATATGCAGGCAGAACTACAGCAAGTGGAAGCGACTAAAGAAGTACAGGATTATTTCTATAAAAATTTGGGTAATGGGAAGGTGGATTTTTCGGTTGGAAAACTAGAATTACTTGGGGAACCTCCGGTGCTTATTTTCTTTCAGCATTATTCTACATTTGAGCAAAGCCTAGAGATGTGGGAACGGAGAAAAAAGCGGATGAATTACGATAATTTGTTTTTTATAGTTGCCACAAATTTGATGAACAATCAAAATGAGTGTGAAGATTTTGCAAATTTGAAATTACCAACTCAAAGGAAGTTACTGCTTACTACGGATGTCCCCTTCAACGGCAGCGGTGCTTTGTCGCGGTGCATGCATGTGCCGGCAGACATGCATTTTTTGGACGAAAAAAAGGGAAAAGGCGATTGCTACTATAGCTGTTTCCCTTATTTAAAATGGTTTTATTCCCCAAACAAGATAAAAGGGTAAAAGGAGAGAATTATGAAAAGAGCTCTAATCACTGGTATTACCGGCCAGGACGGCAGCTATCTTGCCGAGTTTTTGCTTGCGAAAGGTTATGAAGTGCATGGCCTTTTGCGCCGCACCTCTACCTCCAATACTGAACGTATTGATCATCTGATTGCTGCCAATAAAATTACGTTGCACTTGGGGGATATGGCGGATTCCAGCAGCATCATCCGTGTGGTGGCGCTGGTGCGGCCGGACGAGATCTACAACCTTGCGGCACAGAGCCATGTGGCGCTCAGCTTTGATGCACCCGAATATGCCGGCGATGTGGACGCGCTGGGGGCGTTGCGTGTGCTGGAGGCGGTGCGTATCCTGGGCCTCACCAAGACCTGCCGTGTTTACCAGGCTTCCACCAGCGAACTGTTCGGCAAGGTGGAGGAGGTGCCCCAGCGTGAGACAACGCCTTTCCACCCTTACAGCCCTTATGCTGTCGCCAAGCAGTATGGTTTCTGGATTGTTCAGGAATACCGGGAGGCCTACGGTATGTATGCCTGCAATGGCATCCTGTTCAACCATGAATCGGAGCGTCGAGGCCATAACTTCGTCACCCGAAAGATCACCCTGGCAGCCGGGCGCATTGCCTGCGGCCTGCAGGACAAGCTGTATTTGGGCAATCTGGACAGCCTGCGGGACTGGGGCTATGCTAAAGATTATGTAGAATGCATGTGGTTGATGCTGCAGCAGGATAAACCGGAGGATTTTGTGATTGCTACCGGCGTGCAGCATACGGTTCGAGAGTTTACCGAACTGGCGTTTCACAATGTGGGCATTGAACTGGAATGGCAGGGCCATGGCATTGAGGAAAAAGGAATTGACAAGGCTACGGGCCGTGTACTGGTGGAAGTGAGCAAGGAATTCTACCGCCCCACCGATGTAGTCAACTTGTGGGGCGACCCCACTAAGGCGCGCACCGTGCTGGGATGGAACCCGCAGAAGACCAGCTATGAAGAACTGGTTGCGCTGATGGCAAAGCACGATCTGGCGCTGGCAAAGCGCGAGGCCGCGGCAAGGAGGGCGTAAGGATGCTGAATGTGGAAAAGACAAGTCTTGAGGGGGTATACTTGGTGCGTCCTTCTGCCCACGAGGACGCGCGGGGCAACTTCTATGAGACTTACAATGAAAAGGACTATCAGTCTGCAGGTCTTACCGCTAAGTTTATTCAGGATGACATTTCCAAATCCGTAAAAGGGGTTTTGAAGGGGATGCATGGCGACCCCGGTACCTACAAACTGGTGCAGTGTGTGTATGGAAGTGTCTATGCGGTCATCCTGAACTGTGACGAGTCATCGCCGGATTTTGGCAAGTGGCAGTCGTTCGTTCTTTCCGATGAGAACAAATGTCAGCTTTACATTCCGCCTATGTATGGAAACGGATATTATGTGCTTTCCGATACGGCAGTTTACTCCTATAAACAGTCCACTTATTATGGCGAGTATAAACAATTCACCTACAAGTGGAATGATCCTCGTTTCAAAATTGAATGGCCGGCAGAGGCGACGATCATTTCAGAAAGGGATGCGTGAATATGGCGCTGTTTGAAAGGTTGTTACCGGATTTCGCATTTGAAGACGGTCGAGGCAAGTTGACACAGCTTGTGCATGGTGGCTATACTCAGGTCAATGTGCTGGAAAGTCGCAAGGGTGTGCTTCGGGGCGGCCATTTTCACAAGCAGTCCTGCGAGGCCTTCTTCGTAGTCCGCGGTCAGGTAGAAGTTACCTTGAAAAAAGGTCCAGATCAGCAGACGGAACTGTTTGTTCCCGGCGATTTTTTTGAGATTGCTCCCTTTGTCGTACACAGCATGAGCTTCCCTGAGGATTGTGTTCTGGTAGCTATGTATGACATCCCCGTGGAGCACGAGGACGGAACCAAAGATATTTATGTGGATGGGGTGTGAAAACCATGAGAGAGATCAAAAAAAACGGTGCCGTACTCGCTCGGCATATTACGCAGGCGGATATAAAACCGGGCCTGAACTTTTTTTCCAAGGATGAAGAGTTCATTCAGGTGGGTGTTTGGGGTCACTACGAAAAAGAGAAAGAGCTCAAAGCACATATCCACAATACGGTGGAGCGCACGGTAAACCGCACTTATGAGACCCTCTACGTGATCAAGGGAGCTCTGGAAGCGGTGATTTACGATATGGACGAGACACCGGTGGAGACACTGCAGGTGAGACAGGGTGAGATTCTGGTGCTTCTGGAAAGCGGCCACGGCTATTTCATCAAAGAAGATGATACCACTGTTCTTGAAGTCAAAAATGGTCCATATCTCGGCGCGGAAATTGATCGTCGTCGCATCTGAACAGGAGGAATAGAGAAATGGAATTTATTAATCAAATGGAGCCTTCTTTCGATATGAACGAAGCGGAGGCCGTATATAAATATATGAAAAGCGGCGGCTGGTGTACAGAATTCAAGAAAACCCGGGAATTTGAGCAAATGATTTGCGATTATACGGGTGCTAAATATTGTTGGATTACATCAAACGGAACGGTCAGTCTATCCATCGCACTGATGGCTGTGGGCGTGGGTGTGGGGGACGAAGTGATTTGCCCCGACTACACGATGGTTGCTACTCCCAACAGCGCTGAGCTAATCGGCGCCAAGGCGGTGTTCGTGGATGTGGAGAAGACGACCCTCTGTATGGACTTCGAAAAAATGAAAGCCGCGGTTACCCCTAAGACCAAGGCAGTGATGCTGGTGTCTATCAACGGACGTCATCCGGCCGATATGCAGCAGTGGGTGGATTTCTGTAAAGAGAAGGGTATCCACCTGATCGAGGATGCGGCACAATCTTTAGGCAGCTTCTGCGGCGACAAGCATCTGGGGCGCTTCGGCGAGATTGGAAGCTTTTCCTTCAGCGCCCCCAAGGTTATTACCACCGGCCAGGGTGGCGCTCTGATCACCGATGACGATGAGCTGGCGGACAAAATCAAGAAGATCCGCGATTTTGGGCGCGACAAAGGCGGCTCGGACCATTATCTGTGTAAGGGATGGAACTTCAAATTCTCCGACCTGCAGGCTGTGGTGGGCATTGAACAAATGAAAAAACTGCCCGGCCGCATTAAGAGGAAAAAGGAAATGGGCAAGCTGTATGACTCTCTGTTGGCGAGTGTCCCTGGCGTGGAGCTGGTGCCCACCAACTACGAGGACACTTCGCCCTGGTTTTTCGACATCCTGTGCGAGCGCAGAGAGGAGTTGCAGGCTTTCCTGAAGGAAAAAGGTGTTGGGAGCCGTATTTTTTATCCGCCGCTTCATGCGGAGCCAGCCTACGGCTATCGTGAACTGTCCTTCCCGGTTACCGAGGAGATTTCTCGGAAGGGTCTGTGGTTGCCTTCTAGCGTATTTCTGACTGATGAGCAGATTGGATATATTTGTGGTTGCATAAAAGCCTTTTATACGGAGTGAATAAGACGATGAGTGGCTACCTTTCACGAGAAGAAGTATTGGCGTTGGGCTTCGCCCGCGTAGGCAAAGATGTGCAAATCAGCAATAAGGCGTGCTTTTATGGAGCTTCTCAAATGTGTATTGGAAGCCATGTCCGTATTGATGATTTTTGCATTTTTATTGGGAAGATTACCTTAGGGGATTATATCCATATTGCAAACTATACAGCGATTCATGCAAGTGAGGGTTCTTTTTTGATGGGAAGCTATTCTACGCTTTCTTCCCGTGTAGCGGTTTATGCAGCTAGTGATGATTATTCAGGAGAATATATGACTAATTCTGTGATGCCTGCGCGATACACACATACTATCAGCTCCGATATTGTGGTCGGTGAGCATGTGGTCGTAGGAACAGGCAGTACACTTTTGCCTGGCGCACAATTGCCAGATGGAGTTGCTGTAGGAGCTATGTCGCTGGTGAAAAATGAGTTGTTGCCTTGGTGTATCTACGCAGGTATTCCAGTCAAGAAAATTCGTGACCGCGCGAAGAATTGCCTTGAGTTGTTGGAACAGTTCCAAAATGAATCATTATAATAAGGCGGGATATACAAGTGAATTTTATCCTTCTTTCCGGCGGCAGCGGCAAGCGGCTGTGGCCGCTTTCCAATGACGTTCGGTCCAAGCAATTTTTAAAAATTCTCAAAAATGAGCAGGGCGAGTACGAATCCATGGTACAGCGGGTTTATCGCCAGATTTGCGCTGCTGTACCTGAGGCCAGAGTTACGGTGGCCACCGGCAAAAAGCAGGTGAGCGCGCTGGTGAACCAGCTGGGCGACAAAATTTCCATCTGCGTGGAGCCCGCCCGGCGGGACACCTTCCCTGCCATTGCGCTGGCGGCGGCGTATCTTGCCTGTGAAAAAGGCGTTTCGCCGCACGAAGCGATAGCCATTTGCCCGGTGGACCCATATGTGGACACAGAATACTTTTCTGCGATTGGCCGCTTGGCTGCCGAAGCGGAAAAGGGAACTGGCAACCTGTATCTTTTAGGAGTAAAACCTACCTATCCCTCGGAGAAATATGGGTATATCATGCCTGCCGCCGCTGGCGATGTGATGCCTGTGGATTCTTTCAAGGAGAAACCCACGCAAAAAAAGGCGGAAGAGTACATCGTCCAGGGCGCGCTGTGGAACTGCGGCGTATTCTCCTTCAAGCTGGGCTATCTTTTGAATATCATACAGCAGCGTTTTGGCACTACCGACTACTGGACCCTTTATCGCCGGTATGAAACGCTGGAAAAAATCAGCTTTGACTATGCGGTGGTGGAAAAGGAAACCTCCATTTTCTGCATGCAGTATGATGGCATGTGGAAGGACATTGGCACCTGGAATACCCTGGCGGAGGAGATGGCAGAACCAGCTATCGGCAACGTTATACTGAACGACAACTGTGAGAACACTACCGCCATCAATGAGTTGAACATCCCTCTTCTCTGCATGGGCCTAAAAAATGTTGTAGTAGCGGCCAGTGGCGACGGCATTTTGGTCAGCGATAAAGAGCAAAGTTCCTATATTAAGCCCTATGTGGACAAGATCGAGGGCCAGGTGATGTTTGCCGAAAAATCCTGGGGCAGCTTCACGGTGCTGGATGTGCAGCCCACCAGCATGACCATCCGCATCCTGATGCGGGAAGGGCACCAGCTTACCTACCACACCCACGAGCATCGGGATGAAGTATGGACGGTGATCCGCGGCACGGGTTACACCGTTGTGGACGGAATGAAGCAGCGTGTGCGGCCCGGTGATGTCATTACGATGTCTGCCGGGTGCAAGCACACCATCCATGCCGAGACGGAGATGCAGGTGATTGAGGTGCAGCTGGGCAGCGAAATCGACGCGGCGGATAAAACCGTGTTCAAATTGGAAGAGGATGTGTAACGATGGAACACAGCGAATACAGCCGCTGGCTTGCCCGGCCGGACATGCCGAATGAACTGAGAGCCGAGCTGGAAAGTATTGCACAGGACGAAGCCCAGATTTCCGACCGCTTTTATCGCGAGCTAGAGTTTGGCACCGGCGGGCTGCGGGGCGTGCTGGGCGCCGGCACAAACCGGATGAACATCTACACGGTAGGCAAGGCCACGCAGGGCCTGGCAGAATATGTGCTTTGCCGGCCCGGCGCGAAAAAGCGGGTGGCCATTGCCCACGACAGCCGCCTCAACAGCCGCCTGTTTGCGGCGCGCACCGCCTGCGTGCTGGCGGCCAACGGCATCACGGCATATCTTTACCCGCGGCTGGAGCCCACGCCCGCCCTCTCCTGGGCTGTACGTGCGCTGGGGTGTGACGCGGGCGTCTGTGTCACCGCCAGCCATAACCCGGCCAGGTACAACGGCTACAAGGTGTATGGCCCGGACGGCTGCCAGATTACGGTGGAGGCGGCCAAAGCCATCCAGCAGGCCATCGACAAGGCGGATTGCTTTGAAAACGTGCGCGTGGTCTCCGAAGAGAAGGCTCGGCGATCCGGTCTGCTTTTAGATATCCCGGAAACGATACTGGACGGCTTTGTAGATGCGGTGTATGCTCAGCGGCTGCCGTTGGAGGCCGGTTTGCCCGCGCTGAAGGTGGTCTACACGCCTCTCAATGGCGCGGGGCTTGAATGTGTTTGCCGCATTCTGAACCGCATCGGTATTACGGATGTGACGGTGGTGCCAGAGCAGGAAAAGCCCGATGGAAATTTCCCCACGTGCCCTTACCCGAACCCGGAGATTCGCGAGGCATTGGAAAAAGGCATGCAGCTGTGTGAGGCTGTGCATCCGGATCTGCTGCTTGCCACAGACCCGGATTGTGACCGCGTTGGTATCGCCGTAAAGAATGATGGGGAATATGTGCTGCTTACAGGCAATGAAGTAGGCGTATTGTTGCTGGATTTTGTCTGCCGCATCCGTACAAAGGCGGGCATGATGCCCAAGAAGCCGGTAGCTGTAAGCACGATTGTATCTACCGACATGGCAGATGCTGTGGCGAATAAATATGGAATAGAGATGCGGCGCACCTTGACGGGCTTCAAGTTTATCGGCGAACAGATCGGCCTCCTGGAACAGCAGGGGGAGACTGACCGATATATCTTCGGCTTTGAAGAAAGCTATGGCTACCTGTCAGGCGCTCATGTGCGTGACAAAGACGGTGTCAATGCGGCCATGCTCATCTGCCAGATGGCGCAGTTCTACAAAGCGAAGGGCAAAAATTTGGCGCAGGCGATAGAAGAACTGTACAGGGAATTTGGGTATTATCAGAATGGCCTGTACAGCTTTTCGTTTGAAGGACAGGCCGGTTTTACACATATGCAAAATATTATGCGGATGCTGCGCGAGAAACCGCCCCGGACGATAGGCAAACGAGTGGTCAAAGATACGCTGGATTATTCCATGGGATTGAACGGACTGCCAAAGGCAAATGTGCTGGAATTCCGGCTGGAGGGCGGCGGAAAAGCTATGGTGCGCCCCAGCGGCACAGAGCCAAAAATGAAATTGTATGTGTTTTCCAGAGAGAGCAGCATGGCCGGGGCGCGTGAGGCTCTACAAAAAATACGGTCAGATATGGAACGATATTTACAGTAAGAATGGAGAAATACTGAGTTGAGACCGTTTCGGCTACAACCTGCCTGTAAGGACTACCTGTGGGGCGGCACAAACCTGAAAATATTATATGGCAAACAGACATCAGCCATGCCCCTTGCGGAAACATGGGAATGCTCTGTGCATCCGGACGGCCCGAGCCTGATTGCAACTGGCCCGTGTGCCGGGCAAACGCTGAGGGAATTCCTAAGCCGGTGTCCTCAGGCGCTGGGAACTCATGGAGAACATTATGACGGTTTACCTATCCTGATTAAACTGATTGATGCGGAGAAAGATCTTTCCATTCAGGTGCATCCTGACGATACTTATGCGAAAAAATATGAAGGTCAGCTTGGAAAGACTGAAATGTGGTATGTTCTGCATGCGCAGCCTGGTGCTACTCTGGTATATGGATTTGCGCATAATGTCACTCCGCAGCTTGTGCAGAATGCCATTAGACAGGACACCTTAATGGCGCATTTGCAAACGGTACCTGTTCATGAAGGAGATGTGTTCCTGATTGAGCCGGGAACTATCCACGCCATCGGCGGAGGTGTGCTTTTAGCAGAAATTCAAGAGAGTTCAAATGTTACTTACCGTGTGTATGATTATGGCAGGAAAGACAAAGCAGGCAACTTGCGCCAACTGCATATTGAAAAGGCACTATCGGTCATGAACTTTAATGCGGCGCCCTTCGTGCGCCAGCGTCAACGCATTGTTCAATATACGTCGGGGATGGCAAAAGAACTGGTAGGCCGCTGTCGGTATTTTCAGGTGGAACGTCTGCGCACCACAAAGCAGTGTATAGTGCAGGGTACGCTGGAAACCTTCTATGTAATGGTGGTTTTGTCTGGAAAGGGAAGTATAGCGTCAGAAGGAGAGGCGCTTCCAGTGAGAAAGGGCGATACAGTGTTTGTACCGGCCAGCCCGGAAGAATTGCTGGTGACAGGAGACCTCGAGATGTTATTGGTCAAGATATAAGGCAAACAGCAAAAGCGCCTTATAGACGCTGGCTTCTTTTGGGGGGATATGTCCCATCTCTGTGTTGTGGCCATGGAGATGAAATAATTATTGCGGGGCGGCAAAATAGAAAATAGCTTAGTAAAAAGGCGGGGCAAAACCCCGCCTTTTTTGCCGTCCGGCACATGAAAGATTCGGCGCGCCGGGCAGCCGCACGGCGCTTCCCAGCCGATTCGACTTCTGCTTCAGGCTGGTTCCGTTACAATAAATAAGAGCTGCGGGCCCCTATGGCGGGCGCCGCGGAAAATTGGCCGTTATTGGGAAGGATAAAAGGAAAGGGGAAAGAAGAAAGAAGGATGGAAGAGGCACTGGCAGGGTACATGGTGTTTCTGAAAGAACAAGAGCGCAGCGAAACGGCGGTAAACAAATACCGCCACGATATTGAAACATTTCTGGCGTGGAATATGTATGCGTCTGTGACGAAAGAACGGGTGATAAGCTATAAGCACTGGCTCACGGAACGGTATGCCCCGGCCAGCGTGAACATCATGCTGGCGGCGCTGAACGGCTTTCTGCGGTATGCGGGCCATGGCGTGTGCACGGTGAAAGCACTGCGCATGCAGCGGCAGATGTTCTGCCAAGAGGAACGAAAGCTGACGCGCGGCGAATACCAGCGCCTGCTTGCAGCGGCAACGCAAAAGAGCATAGCACTGTGGCTGGTGATGCAGACGCTGTGTGCCGCCGGGCTGCGTGTGAGCGAGCTGCGGTTCGTCACGGTCGAGAGCCTGCAGACAGGCCGCATGGCTATTTGCTGCAAGGGCAAGCGCAGGGTGGCGCTTTTGCCGAAAGAGCTTTGCCGCAAGCTGAGGCGGTATGCGGCCCGCAGGCGGATATCCAGCGGGCCGGTGTTCGTCACATCGCACGGGCGCCCGCTGGACCGCAGCCACATCTGGGCGTCAATGAAGCGGCTGTGCGCCGCGGCGCATGTGGAACGGGCCAAGGTATTCCCGCACAACCTGCGCCGCCTGTTTGCCAAAACATACTATAAGAGGTCGAAGGACCTGCTGCGCCCGGCAGACCTTCTGGGGCACAGCAGCACCAACACCACGCGCGTATACACGCTTTCGAACGGCCGTCAGGAATCGCGGCAGATAGAGCGCCTGCGCCTGATAGACTGACTGGGGAAAAAAGAAGCGAATCGTCAAACTAAGTGCAACAGGAATTGAGTTGGAAGTCCCATCAATCCTGAGCAGAATGGAAGTTAAGCACCTTACGAGGCCTGGCGTTCAGCAACGCCAGGTCTCGTTTTAATGTGGCGGGGGCAACACGGGAAAGGTTCCTGCCTCTGGGATAAAACTCC
>ENA-ORTH01000537-ORTH01000537.1-human-gut-metagenome-genome-assembly--contig:-NODE-537-length-46877-cov-4.197450_pt1 | contig 46877 bp, 38 predicted proteins | sample MGYA00241914_ERZ509192 | MGnify/ENA primary metagenome ERZ509192 (study PRJEB26280, sample SAMEA2338826) | human gut metagenome | biome: human gut; feature: human-associated habitat; material: faeces...
CCATTCGGGCCGATATACCCCACCATCTCGCCGTCCTCGATGGTAAAAGACACATCCCGGAGCGCCTCCACCCGTTCGTATTCCTTATGAAACAAAGCCCGGGCCGCCGCTTTCATGCCGGCGTTCCTCTTGGAGACCCGGAAGGTTTTGCAGATATGTTCGAGCGTAATCATACCCGTCTCCTTATCTCGGCGCAGAGGCCAAAACCCCCGCTATCTAGAATAGCGGGGGTTATACGCTATATAACCGCTTACTGCGCGGCGGCGGCCGTTGTGGTGGTCGCCTGTGTCGCGGTACTGTCGGCGCCGCCGGTGGGTTCCGTCGGCGTGGTGGCGGCTCCGCCCGTGAGGATGGATAGCGCCGCCTTCAGCTGGGGATCCGTCGTTTCCGTTAAGAGCTCGAAGTCTGTCGTCTGGCTTTCGGTCAGGGAAATCAGCTTGGTGGGGGCGATGCCCTTCCCCTCCAGCCCGCCGCTTTGGAGCAGGGACAACTGCGCCACAGTCAGCTTGACGGCGGAGCTGTCCACCTTCAAGGGGAAGAACTCCTGTATACGGCCTTTGCCGGCGGTATTCTCCCCTACCACCGTGGTCAATTGGAACTCCTGAAGCACGCCGGCAAACAGTTCGGCTTCTCCGGCGGTTTTCCCGTTGACCAGGGTCACGCTGGGGACGCTCATCTGATGGAGATCCTCCGCCACCAGCTCCGTGACTTTGCCCTCATTGTCCGTCAGGGACGCATATTTGCCCCGGGGCAGCAGATAGGACAACATATCCTTGGCGGACTGAATCGTGCCGCCCGTGTTGCCGCGCAGGTCGAAAATGATGCTGCCGACGCCCGCCTCTTCCAAGGCGGAATAGGCCGCTTTGAACTGCTCCGTGGTGTTATTATGGAAGCCGCGGATGCGGATATAGCCCACGCTGTCGCCGATAACCCGTTCCTCCACGCTGACCAGCACATAGGGGCTGGCCGTCAGCTCGAAGGAGGAGGGCTGGCCGTCGCGGGACACGGTGACCAGCACCTTGGCGGCGTTCTCCAGCTTGGACTTGACGGCGGCGAAATCTTCCTTCTTTACCTCCGTGCCGTCCACGGCCGTGATGACGTCCCCCTTGCGCATGCCGGCCTTCTCGGCGGCCGAATCCTTATGAATCAGCGTGGCAATGATTTTCCCTTCCGTGGACAGGGTGACGTCGATGCCGACGCCGGTCATCTTGCCTTCCGCCTCCGCCTGGGCCTTGGTATAGGCGTCATGGCTGAGATAGGCGGCGTACGGGTCGTCAATGCTGGAGATATACGCCTGGGCCAGAGCCGCGCGCAGCTTGGCCTCGTCAATGTTCGCGTACTGCTGGCGCACGGCTGTGTCCACATCCGCAATGTTGTCAAACATGCTCTGTTTCTGGGCCAGGGCCGTGACGTTGGAGTTGAAATACCGCATGGCCACCACCATGGTGACCGAAATGGTCAGCGCCATGGTGATGATGATCAGCGCCAGGGTGGCTCCCAACGGAATTTTTTTGTTCATAGGGGAATTCCTTTCCTGCGGTTCCTGCCCGCGCCGGCAAGGAGACGGCGCGGCAGACCTTATTGCCGCAACAAGCTCATGAAAACTCCGGCTATACCGGCGTCTTCATGAGCCTGAACGCTTGGGGCAAGATCCGGGCAACCCGGCTTACTTATTCAGCGAAACGTAGCCGTTCTTGATGGGATCCACCGCCACGCCGTTGACGCGTACCTCAAAGTGCAGATGCGGCCCGGTCACATTGCCGGTATCCCCCGCCAGGGCCAGAACGGTCTTGCCGCGTGTGACCTTATCGCCCACCCGGGCGTACATCTTGGAGGTGTGAGCATACAGGGTGGAAATCCGCCGGCCCTTGGAATCCAAGCCGTGATCCACAATGCAGTAATAGCCGTAGCCGCCGCCCCAGGTGCTGGTATAATTCGAATAGATAACAGTGCCGCTTTCCGCCGCGTAGATCTTCTCGCCATAAATCGGGACAGACCCGTTGGCAATATCGATGCCGCGGTGAACCGTACCCCAGCGGGAGCCGAAGCCGGAGGAAATGTTCCGCACGGTGGGCACCGGCCAGAACATGGTGCCGCTGTATTGGCTGTTGTTATTGCTCTTGGACGCGATGATTTTCTGGATCTCTTTATCGATATCGTCCAGCAGCTTCTTATTCTTTTCGATCTGCGCTTTATAGTTGTTGGCCTGGGCCAGGATTTTCTTCTCCTCGGCCTGGATCGCCTTATAGAGTTTCTCCATTTCTTTTTTCTTGGCGCTGGCCTCGTTTTGAAGCGTCTGCTCCTGCTTCTTGCGGTTGGCCAAGGCCTGCTTGTCCGTTTCCAGCGCGGACTTGTCGGCCTTGATCTTGGTCAGCTCGGCCTCCATGTCGTTCAGGGCCTTCTGATCGTTCTCTGCAATGCGTTCGAGCATCTTCGATTTGATGAGATATTCGGCGTATTCCTCGGTGCTGAGCATCATCTGCACGCTGGACAGGTTGCCCCGCTTGGACAGGGCCCGCAGGCGCTCGTTCAGCTTATCCGACGCGTCCTGAATGTTCGCTTCCTTTTGAGAAATAGCCGACTCCTTGGCGGCGATTTCACTGTTCTTGCCGGAAATCTGGGAGTTCAGGCTGCTCAGCCGCTGGTTGATGTTCTCCAGCTGCTGCCGGGCGTTGTCCACCTGGCTTTTCATGTTTTTCAAGCGGGCCTGGCTGTCCTCCAAATTGTCATTGGTATTGGCCAGCTGCTTTTTCAGCTCATCAGACTGTTTCTTCAGCTCATCAGCCTTTTTCTCCAGCTCCTTCTGCTGGGCGTTCAGCTGTTCCTCGGTCATGGCCGCCGAGGCGGGAATCGTCTGCAGCGAAAACGCCAGAGCCAGCAGAACCGCCGACACGATGGCGAGAAGCCTCCGGAACCCGGCCCGGCTTGCAGTGGATGCGGTCGTCATGATTGGCTTCCTCCTTCGTCCTTCAAATACTTGGTCATGGATATAGCGCTTCCCGCGATGCCGGTGAGCATGCCGATGACCAGGAAGCCTACCAGCAGCACGGCCCAGACATCGGAGAAGGTCAGCGGACTAAACGAAATGCCGAAGCTGAACAGGGAGGCCAGCTTGCTGTACACCCAGGCAATGATGCCGTAGGAGAGCAGCGCGGCCAGCAGGCCCAGCACAACGCCCTCGATGGCGAAGGGGAACCGGATAAACCCGTTGGTGGCCCCCACCGATTTCATAATATAAATCTCCAGGCGGCGGTTGTACACCGTCAGCTTGATGGTGTTGGCGATGATAAACAGGGAAACCAGCAGCAGCATGAGAATGACCCAGCCGCCCACCGCCAGCACCACCTGGCGGATTTTGGTCAGCATGCTGGCGATTCCCCCGTCGTAACGGACGTCGTCCACCCCGCTGACGCCCTTCAGTTGGGAAACCGTCCCTTCAAACTGATCCAAGTCCTTGAGGGTGACGATGTAGGTGTCCTGTAGGGGATTGTTCTCCCCCTGCATGCTTTCAAAGGTTTCGGCGGGCAGCTCGTCCCGCATATCCTCCAGGGCTTTATCCTTGGAGACGAATTCCACCGACGCCACGTTGGTGATGGCCTTCAGCTTTTCGCCCACCTCAGCCGTTTCCTCCGGTGTGCTTTCCAGGTCGACGAACACCGCCACCACGTTCTGGCCGTAAACCCAATCGAAGGCGTGATCCACATTGGCGAACACCAGATAGGCAAACCCAGTGAGCAGCAGGCAGGACACCAGCACGCCTATGGAGGCGACGGACATAAACCGGTTCTGCCAGAGATTGCGGAAGCCTTCCCGCAGCAGATACCGCAGACTGCTGAGCTTCATTGCGCGTCACCTCCCTGCGTGCTGTCGGAGACCACGCACCCTTCCCGGATTTCAATCACGCGGCGGTTGAACATCCGCACCAGATCCCGCTCATGGGTCACCATCAGCACCGTGGTGCCGCGGCGGTTGATTTCATTGAGCAGCTCCACGATTTCATAGGACAGCTCGGGATCGATATTGCCGGTGGGCTCGTCCGCGATAATCAGCGCCGGATTGTTCACCAGCGCCCGGGCCAGACCCACCCGCTGCTGCTCGCCGCCCGACAGCTCCATGGGATAGTTCCTCGCCTTATTCTGCAGCCCTACCAGCCCCAGAATGTACGGCACCCGCTTGCGCACCTCCCGCTGGGAAGCGCCGATGACCCGCATGGCAAACGCCACATTGTCGAACACATTCATATTGTTGATCAGCCGGAAATCCTGGAACACGATGCCCATGGTGCGGCGCAGATACGGAATTTCCCGGCGTTTGAGCTTAGACAATTTAAAATCGTTGACGATAACCTCTCCGGCGTTCGCCACTTCTTCCCTCATGATGAGTTTTAAAAAGGTCGATTTGCCCGCGCCCGACGCGCCCACAATGAAGACAAATTCGCCCTTATCAATGCGTAAATTGACATCCTTCAAAGCCTTTGTACCATTGTCATACACCTTATGTACGCCTTTAAACTCGATCAAAGAAACACCTCCCTGTGCCGACGTTCGCCGTCGAAATCCCGGCGGAAACCGCAAAAGCCGTCGATTGGCCGGGCTATAAAAAACGCCCTTTGCGGGCGCCGGAGTATTCGTATTCGGTGGGCGGCCATATCCTTCCGCCTGAAAGCACGAGCCTAGAGCAATTGGCGGGTAAAATGGCATGAAAGGAGGCAAGGAAAAATGACGTGGGGCAAGGCGGAGGACGCCGGCGGGCTTGCGCCCACCAAGGACGACAACGATGTCCACACGCCATTTTTACCGCCGAACTTGTGTCATTTTATTCGCCAATTGCTCTATTGTCACTATACCGTGAACGAGAAAAAGGCGCAAGCCTCAACATCTTCCATTATGGGAACAAACTTCCATATAAATGGGAACCCGCGTCTCCCGTTAAGCGAGCCGGGCGTCTCCCGTTAAGGGAGCCGCCGACAGAAAACTGTCGGCGGCAGCCTTTGTATCCTGAGCGGATTAGTATTTGATGGGATTGGCAATGAGGTATTTCTTGACCATCAGCGCCACCTTGAAGACGATGGCGTCGTCGAATTCCCGGAGATCGAGACCCGTCAGTCTCTTGATCTTCTCCAGCCGGTACACCAGCGTGTTCCGATGTACGAACAGCTTGCGGGACGTCTCGGAAACGTTCAGGTTGTTCTCAAAGAACCGCTGGATGGTGAACAGGGTTTCCTGATCGAGAGAATCGATAGAGCCCTTCTTGAACACTTCCTTGAGGAACATCTCGCACAGCGTGGTGGGCAGCTGATAAATCAGGCGGGCGATACCCAGATTGTCATAGCTGACGATGGTCTTCTCGGTGTCGAACACCTTGCCGACCTCGAGGGCCACCTGGGCTTCCTTGAAGGAGCGGGCCAAATCCTTGATGCCCTCGACCACGGTGCCGATGCCGACGGTGGCCTGGGTATAGAACTCGCTGCTCAGCGTATCCACAATGGAACGGGCCAGCTTCTCCAAATCCTTGGATTCGATGCCCGAGCGGATTTCCTTAATCAGCGCGATATCGGTCTCGTTGATATTGATGACAAAATCCTTGTTCTTGTCGGGGAACAGGTTCTGCACGATGTCATAGGCGGAAATATCCGAGCGGGCGGCAATCCGAATCAGCACCACCACGCGGTTGACATCGTTATTGAACCGCAGCTCTCTGGCCTTGAGGTAAATATCACCGGGCAGAATGTTATCGAGAATCACGTTCTTGACAAAATTGCCCCGGTCGTATTTTTCATCGTAATACTGCTTGATGCTGGACAGGGATACGGCAAGCAGAGAAGCGAACTTAGCCGCCTGATCGTCCGTTCCCTCCACGAACAGGATGTACTCGCTGCGCGGCCGGGAGCCGAAGGGCTTATAGGTGTACCCGTCCCGCATGAACGCTTCCTGGGCGGAAAACGATTCCGCGTTCACCGCGTCGGATACCTCGCCGATACGACCGAGATCGCTGCACGCGATGACCGACATGGTTTCGTCGATGACGCCGATGGTGCGGTCAATCGCTTCCCGCATCTGGTGGACAACTCCCTGGAAAAGCCGATTGGACATAGAATTCTTCCCCTTTACATAAAAATAAATAATAGAATCCTTCCGAATCCAGTCCGCCGGCCAGCCGGAAACACCTTATACACTCTCCGCATAAAGCGGCGGACATGTCTCAAAACGATCCCGAGAGTCCCTATATGGGATCTCTGTACGGGTCTGCGGCGGCTTCCGCGGAGTTCCGGACCGGCAAATCACTCGGATCTTGCTTGTCCTTCCTTAGGCGGCGGCTTGGCCCCATTCCCGGGTATCGTATTTATTGTACACAATACCGAAAAATATTGCAAGGGCTGCCGGAAAGATTATTCATGTAATCTGACCGAAACTTTGTAAAGTTTACAATTTTGTAACACTTTCTTTGCCATTCCTTGCATTTCCGGGAAATCCTGCCACAAAAAACGCCGTCCCCTGCTGCAAGGGACGGCGCTCGTTATATAGCGACGGTCATGCCGTCGTAGGCCACCAGCAGGCCCTGCTCGGCGGCGATCGGCACCAGCTCGTCATAGGTGGCGCCTCCGTTGTGTGAAAAGTGGTGCAGGCAGGCGGCGGTGGCGTCGTCCGCCAGCCCCATATGGCGCAGCCGGGTCAGAGCCTCCATCGCCGTATCCAGCCCCATATGGCCGTTGCGCCAGCCGGTCAGCAGGCCGGCTGTGCAGTCCAGCGACACAAAATCCAGATGCGGGCCATGCTGCTCCAGCCACTCCCAGGTCTCCTCCGGGAACCAGCCGGTATCGTTAGCGTACAGGAGAGATTTTTCTCCATCCTCAATCAGGAAGAACACCGCGCCGGAGGCCGGATCGTGATTGGCCGGCAGAGGGGTGACCGTATAGCCGGCGGCCTCAAAGGGTTCAAAGGGCCGGATTTCCTGGAACAGCACCCGGTTCTGTTTTATCAGGCCGCATTTCTCCAGCATTTCCAAAATCCCCGGAGCCGCTTCTTTGGTAGCATAAAAAATCAGGGGGCGATCGTCGCCGGGGATTGCATACCCATCCAGCCGCATTTCCAAATCCGCCGGATACAGATGATCGCTGTGGCTGTGGGTGATAATGCAGTCCCGTATACAGGGCAGATCCAGTCCGCTGTAATACATGTGCGCCAGGGTGTCCGCCGGAAAATCGATCAGCAGCTTGTCGTCCACCGCCGCCTGGGAACGGGTGCGCAGGTTCCGGCCCCCCGCCTTGGCGGCCCGCCGGCAATTGTCGCAGGTACAGAACAGCGCCGGCCACCCCTCGGCGGCCGCCGTGCCGAAATACTGAAATTTCATCGACCCCATCCTTTCCGCACGGGACTGTTCCGCCCTTTGCCAGTATCATCTAGGGCCAGTATACAGCCCTCCTCCCGTGAAGTCAAGAGGCAAGCTCCGGGCGGACCACCGCTCTTTTCTTTCCCCGCTTCAGCGGGAGGGAGACGGGCGGCCGATTGCCTCCGCCGCTCCGTCAAACAGGACGGACAGGGTATCCAGCCGCGGCGCGTCCATGGCGAGATAGACCGCCGGGCCGCCGGTGAACGGATCCTCCACCCCGACGCACAGCTTCACGCCCGGCCTGGACAGCAGCGCCGCTTCCACCGTCGTGCGGGTGCGGATTTCCTTGTTTTCCGTCAGCGCGGACAGCCGGATATCCACCGGTGTTCTCGAGAGCACCTTGCCGCTGTCGCTCAGGATATACAGGCAGGCGGGCCAATCCCAGTATAGGGGCGCCGCCCCGTCGTTCACCCACTGGAGCTCTACCGCCAGCTCCGCTTCCGAGGCGCTGTCGACAATGGCGGCCTCCCGGACGCGCAGGCGGTAGCCCAGGTTTTTCAAGATCTCTCCGGCCCCGTCCTGCAGCCCCGCGCCGCCGCTTTCGCTGAAGCCGTGCGGGCATTTCGGGCCGAGAAAGGTGGTGTGGCTCCGCCGGACGAGGGCGGCGGTTTCCTGCAGCCGGGGCCCCAGAAGCTCCGCGAAGGAATACCGGCTGGTGAATTCCCCGCCCACCGGGGCGGTCTCCCACACCGACGGCATGGCCACCAGGGCGTCGGTTTCCCCGGCCTGGGCGTAATCGCCGCCATTGGCAATCCAGTCCAGCCATTCCTCCGTGCTTTCCCGGTCGCCAGCCATGTCGTTAAACAAGCCGAAATTCTCCTTTTTCGCATCCACGAAAGGCCGACGCATGAGGATTTTGGCATGAGGGAAGGCCGTCAGATAGGGGGCGATATACTGCCGCCGCACCGCCTCCCCCGGCATGCGGGGAAGGCCGTCCTCATATTTGACATGCCACTCGCCCCAATGTCCCAGGCTCCCCAGCTCCACATAGCTGAAAAAGGTATCCTGGCCAAACCGCTTCCCCAGGGCGGCGATGGCCTTCGCATGGGCTTCGATAAATACCCGATTGGCGTAGTTGGGGCTGTAGCCTTTGCCATAGGAGATATCGTAATCCTTGCCGTCCTTGGTTTTCTCATACAGCCAGTCGGGGATATCCCGGTGCGGCTCATCGCCGGGCAGATCGCAGACGAAGCGGAACACCACATGCTTGCCGGCGGCGCGCCACTCGTCCAGGTGGTTGGCCTTTTCGATGGCCTCGAAGGCAAAAACGCCCTCCGACGGCTCCAGCTCCCGCCAGGACACATCCACATAAACCAGTGTGTTGTCGGCAGCGGCCTCCAGATAATCGGCCTCCGGTGCGAAGCCCATGACCGGGTTTTTCAGAATTTCGCCGCTTTTGGCAAACGCCTTGGAGGCCAGGAGAGAGGCCGGCTCCCCGCCGGACAGCCATAGGCTCAGCCCTATCCCCCCGGCCAGCACGAGCAGCAGCACCAGCGCCATCAGCATCCCTTTGGCACGGCTAGTCATGGTATTCACCGTCATATTGAATGAGCGTCACGTCCTCGACACCCTCCACCGCCCGCAGCTTCTCCAGAAACACCATGCTCTGGGTTTTGCAGAAGACCTCCATGGCCATCTCCGCGCTTTCCCCTCGCAGCGTCTTAGACTTGACGCGGAAGCGCGTGTTCCCCATGGCGCGCACGATGTTGTCTCCCACCAGGTCGCCGGTATAATGCAGGACGACGATATACACCTGCCCCTTGGAGGAACGGCGGCTGAAAATCAGGAGAACGAGTATCATCACAATGGCCGCGATAAGTACCAGGGCAAACATGTTGGCCCCCACGGCGATGCCGGTGGTAATCGCCCAGAACATGTACAGCAGATCCATCGGATCCTTGACGGCGGTACGGTACCGGACAATGGACAGCGCCCCCACCATGCCCAGGGACAACACCACATTGGTGCTGATGGCCAGGGTGACCATGCAGGTCAGCACCGTCATGCCCACCAGGGTGACGGCGAAGGAGCGGTTGTACACCACGCCGCGGAAAAAGCGGTTGTAGATAAAGCAGATCACCAGGCCCATCAGCAGGGCCACCCCCAGGGCGATCACCATCTGCAGTATTTTCTCCGGTGTGAAGGAGTTCTTAAACATATCCAGCTCCAGCACCGATTTTTTTATCAAATCTTTCACACTCATGGGGACTTCCTCCTCAAATCAATAGTGGATGGATTCCGCATATAGGTATCCCGTTTTTTCGCAGCCCAGCACGAACTTCGAGACCGCGGTCAGCTCCGAGGAGCGGGGCGGCAGCGCCCGGCGGACGAGATCGGGCAGGAATTCCGTGAATTTGACCTCCAGCACCAGCTTGCCAGGCTCCAGCAGATAGAGCATGGGCAGCCGGGGATCGAACAGCTTTTCCCCGCCCGAACAGGCGCGGACGTTCTCGTCAAACGTGACGCGCACGTCTCCGGCCTCCATCACAAAGGGGGTGCGTTCATAGTCGATAATCACCCGCGGCCGCAGCATCCGGGCGGTCAACTGGACATAGAACTCGCCGCACAGCGGCTCTTTCCGCCCCAGAAGAAACGCGTAGTCTCCCCGCAGGATCCGATCGACTTCCTCCCGAGACAAGGGGACGGCGCGCTTATAAATGTAGCTGTCCTGCTTGCTCTTGCATTCCAGCTTGATAACGGCGTCATTGTCGTCATAAAAACGGATCCGGTACTTTTTCCGCCCGGTCACGCCCATGAGCTTCTCCCCATAGGCAGTGTGCCAGTAGTCGTCAAAATAAAGACTGCGGATTTTGTAGCCGCCCTCCGGCGCGTGGGGATCCCGCCGCATCAGGACGTCCAGGCGCCGGGCAAGCAGCTCCCGATCGCCGGCGTTGATGAGGAATTTCAGCTCATGCCGGTAATGCGGCCTGTTTTCGGCCATGGGCTATCCCTCCCCCAGCGTGCCATCGGGGAGGATATAGAAGCACCGGACGCCATAATGCCTCACGCCGTTCTGATCCTCGTAATATTCCTGGGCGGTCTGGGTTTGGCCGGATGCGTTCTTGACGGACACCCGCATGAAATACTGGCCGGGAGCCAGCTTGCCGGTCTGCGCCTGGGGCAGCTTCAGGTTTTCCTGCTTGTTCAGCGTCGTCTTAAAGGTGTAATCCCTGGCCAATTCGAAGGTATAGGTCAGCGCCTCGTTATCAAAGTCAAAGGAAACGTCCCACTGGAACCTGACCGCATCCTTCTCCACGGTAATGGTGTCCAGGAAGAAGGGGAGCGGGCGCTCGAGGCTGGTCAGATACATCTGATAATTGATTTCCACCTCCTGGCCCAGGGTGTTCAGCACCTGCTCATATCCCTTGACATCGTACACGTCGTACATGACGTCGGGCATGGCGTACAGATACGGCTGGGTAACCTTCTGGTATTCCTTGACCTTGGCGGCGACCACGCTTTCCGATACAAGCTTCCGGATTTCCTGTATCTTATTGTCCAGCTTCTTGCGCAGCTCCGGCGATTTGAGCACCCGCTTGTGCAGCACCGAACCCCAGTAGTTGCTGATGCCCTTCTCATAATTGTAGCCGCTCAGGCCCTTGAACAGCCGGTCCTCCCCGCTGCCCCAGGCGCCGTCGTTGTCCCAGGAGATGAAATACCACTTCTGGGAGTTCTGCGGGCTGTACAGGAGGAAGTTCTGGCTGGTGGTGTCGGTGTTCCCGGTCAGCATCTGGAAGGCCAGCCAGGTAAAATAGTTCTCCTCGTCGAAATATTTGGCGAACACCTCTTCCGTGGGCAGGGAGTAATTGTTGAGGTCGTCCAGCATGGTCAGCAGCTTCTGGTGGTCGTCGTTCCCCTTGACCTCCAGCACCTCCTCGAAGGCGGACAAATCGTACTTCGGATCGTCCGCGAGCTTCAACGCGTCGGGGTACCGGAAAAACTCGAACATGCTCGCTTTATACAGCTGGCCGTATTCGTCCAGCCCATGATTGCGCAGGAAGCGCTTGTTGGGCTGCTCCACCTGGGTATACAGGCCGTAATCCACAAATTTGGCCCCTGTGGCGTCGTTTCCGGTCTGGTCCTTGACGTACAGGTGAACAAACTGGGTGCGCAGGCCGATCATGCCCGGCACGGTTTTGATGAGGTCGTAGCTGAGCTTGTTGCGGATGCGGGTGCTGTCGTAAGGGTGCTTGTTGAGGGCGATGGTCTTCTGGTTGCGCCAGGAGCCGGCCCCGCTCTTTATCTTAATCTTAAAGGATTTCTGCTCCGCGCGGGAGCTGGTTTTGCCCCGCACCTGCACGGTGGCGTTGGGCACGTTCAGCCCGTAGCCGATTTGATCCGGAGAGGGGCCGGACTCGTCCCCTACCTGCAGGATGCCCTCCACGCCATAGCGGGGGATCCCCTTTTCATCATAATAGTAGGTGGAATTGCCGTTGACCTCGCTCCAGGAATGATCGGTATTGTCAGCGGCATTGCCCCGGCGCACCGTCAGATACATGGTGACGATAGAATCGTCGTCGTCGTCGGCATACACCGACGCCTTATCCTTCACCTGTACGTCGTTGATGCTGCCGGAGGGCTCGATATCCGGGCGCTGCTGCACCGTCGACGTGTCGTCCCCCGTCCCGAAATTGCAGGAAGACAAAAGCAGGCAAAACACGGCGGCAGCCAGCAGACCGGTCCCCTTCCGCCGGCGGCATGTCTGTTGATTCTTCATGTACTACCAATCCTTTCACAATGGAGAGCGGCATCAGCTGTGTGACGGGTGTTCCTCCGCCTTTTCTTCGGCGGCCCGCTGCTTTCTGGCGGCCCGGGCTTCCAGGCGGACGCATAGGCGGGTGAACAGGCCGGTTTCCTCCCGCACGAACATGGGCTGCCGGCTGAGCACATGATATTTCAGCTTGCCCAGATACTGCATCAGCCGCAGCCAAGCGACCGCGCAGAAGACCAGCCCGCCCAGCACAAAACCGAAGCCGAACAGCATGCTCGGCCCGCGCATAAACAAAAGCGTAAACGCATTGGCAAAAACCGTAAAGCAGGCGGCCGAAAACAGAGCGCCCTTGTTGTCCGCGAAATACAGCTGAATGAGCATGATGCTGTTGCCGATGGCATACAGGGCGTATCCCACGCAAAGCACCCGATAGATTCCCAGCATTTCGGCGGTGAACCCCAGGGCGGTCTTCGGCAGCAGCAGAGTTCCCGCCACAATAAACAGCAGGGTGGAAAACAGCTGCTTCTGCGCTAGATAGCTCAGCTCCTCCCGGAGCACCCGGATCATATTGCTCTCAGCGGATTCGATATCCTCGAGCGCGCCCCCGTCGTTGAACAGGCTGAAATACGTCTTATACTGCGGATAAAAGCGGGTTTCCACCGAGGTGGTGAAATTGATGGTGGTGATCAATATGGAGAAAAACGCCACCAGCGCGGGAATATCATGGGCCGGCGCGCCGTAATACAGACCCCGCACCTGCACGCCCAAGGGGCTTGACCACATGATGACCAGATGGCCAAACAGGCCGGTGGTGACGAAAAAGCCCACCAGCGCCAGCTGGGGGAACCGATCGAACCAGCGCAGAAAGCTAAACGTCGACCCGGTCCCCTCGGGAAAGTACCGGTACAGCAGCGCGAAATACCACACCATTAAAATGCCGTACCCGCAGCACACCCCGGTCAGCAGGGCCACGGTGATGTCCCAGTGCAGCACGAAAATCAGCAGAATCCCAATCAAAAACGCTATGAGCAGCGAGACGAAAAAAGCCAGCAATATGTTTCGGTAATCCTTGATAGCCGTCAGGTAATTGATTTCTGTCCACACAACCACCAGCGAGGCAAACAGCAGCAGGCTCAAAACCTGATACAGCAACGGGATACCGGAGACATGCAAGAACACGCCGTACCCGACGACGCCGATGACCAGCATCACCGTCAGGCTCCCGTAAAAGGAGGGCATGACCGCCTGAGCCCGCTCCATATAGAGCATGTCGGCCGTGCAGCGGGTGGTGAGCATGGAAAACAGGCTCGTCAGGGTCAGAGAGGCCAGAAGCGCGTAGGTGATCATGGACACCAGCAGCTCCCGGTCGCCGCGGTCGAGGCCCGCCTTCTCCGCGATGAAAGTGACGCCCAGCAGCAGAACCACCCCTAGAATCATGGGGCCGGTGCAGACGATGCCGGCATATCCATAGGCGCGCAGCGTGGCCAGGAGGCCCCGGCGGGAAAACAGTTTTTTCAGTTCGAATCCAATGCCTGCCACGCGTCCATCACCTCCCGGTAATTTTCCAAATAACGACGGATCATGTCCTCATGGACAAATTGGGTTAGGATCCGCTTCTGCCCCACCTCGCCCATTTCCAGGCGCAGATCCCGGCGGATGCACAGCAACTCCATAGCGTCGGCCAGCGCCTGCGGGTGCATGGGCGGCTCGCACAGCCCCGCCCGGCCAAAGGCATCGTAGCTCGTCCCCTCCAGCAAGTCCCGGCAGCAGCCCACGTCGGTGGTGACGCAGGGCCGGCGGGCCGCCAGGGATTCCAGCACGGCCAGCGGCTGCCCCTCGGAAATACTGGACAGGACGGTGAAATCCAGCTTTTTGAGATATTCCGAGACATTGGTGTTGCCCACCAGATAGAGATCCCTCACCTCCAGCTGCGCGATAAGGTCGACGCATTCCTGGCGGTATTCCTCATCATCCGTGTCCCCCAGCACGTGCAGCCGCGCCTGCGGCACCCGGGTTTTCAGCTCCAGGAAGGCGTAAATCAGCGTCTTGATGTCCTTGATGGGGGCGATGCGCACCACGGCGCCGATATCCACAAAATCATCCTCCGGCTTGAGGGGGATATGGATAAACTTCTCGCAGTGGATGCCGTTGGCGATGACCCGCCGCTTGTACGCCTCGCACCCCAGCTCTCCCTGAATCTCTGAATAGCGGGAGAACAGCGCCGTCACCCGCACCGCCGCGTCATAGGAGCAGCGGGCCAGCATATAAAACAGATTGATCCAGTGCTGCTTGAAGTAGGAGGCGACCCACTGGGCCCGGAGGATTTCCTCCTCCCGCTCCCGCGTGTAAATGCCGTGCTCGGTCAGAATGAACGGCCGATGATACCGCCAGCCCGCCAGCGCCCCCAGCAGGCCGCCGTAGCCGGTGGACGTCGCGTGATACACGTCCGCCCGCGGCACCTCCTGCTGGATCAGATACAACAGGGGCAGCAGCATGGAGCGCACCGTGTGGAACAGCTCGGAGAATGCGATATACGGGTACTTCTCCCGGCACATTTCCAACAGGATGTTCAGAAATTCCTCGCTCATCAGGAAGGACAGCACGCCGGTCTTCTTGACATTGTAGGTGTCAAACAGCACTTCCCAGTCCGGAGCCTCGCAGGCCAGCAGCTGGCGGAGGGCCGTCACCTGCTCGGGCGTGAAGCGCAGCTTTTCCTTCCCCGTCGGGCGCAGGCGCAGGGCGTCGTCCAGGAACACCTCGTGGATTTCCGCCACATTGCGCGGCAGCTCATATTTGAATTTTCCCTTGTCCTCCGCCTTGGCGCCGATAACCCAGAGCACGAACTCGTGCTCCGGCATTCCCTGGATATATTCATGCATCCAGCTGGACACCCCGCCGCGGACATAAGGGTAGCAGCCTTCCAGTATCATACAAATCCGCAATTCGACCACTCCGTTTTCAGGATGCCAGCACCACCGTAACCTCCGGGGCCGTGGCCCGCAGCACATATAAGCTGCCGTTCACCTGCTCCAGGCTGCCGCCGGTGATTTTCTGGCAGCGGCCGTCCAGCCGCAGAAGCAGATAGGCCTCGTCGGCAAAGCCCTGCAGGTTCAGGCGGTACACCCCGTTTTCAAGCGTGCGATCCACCGTCAGGCAGTCGTAGCGCTGCACCGCGCGGGAGGCCTCGGCGGCCGTTTGGTTACGCAAGCCGGGGGCCGCGCCGTACAGCCAGTCCATATAGCCGTCCAGGTTGTCGCGCAGGGTGTTCCAGCCCAGGGCCGCCCCTCGATCCTCGTCCAGAACGTCGTCAGGATGGATAAAGTGGGAATTGACGTACTGAAAGTTCAGCTCGTTGAAGGCCGCCCAACGCATATACGGGTCGAGAATGGCGCCCGATATGATGCGGGGCAGTTCCACGATGCCGTCGTCGCTGACACAGAATTCCTGCTCGTATTCATAGTCCTCCTTGAGGAATACCCCGGACAGGGTCCGGATCTCCGGAAAGCTCTCCGCGAGCATCGCCCGCCCTTCGGCCGACAGGATATTGGACGGCGGCACATACGTGGAGATGGTGTTTTTCGGGAACAGGGTTTTGGTAAAATCCATCAGTTCCGCGATGGCGCTGCGCATGTCGTTCGCCGTCGGCCAGGTCTCATAGTCCACCTTGCCCAGAAAATCGAAGCCGTCGGGGCACAGGGGCATGTGGTTATACCCGTGGATGCCGATTTCTCCGCCCTTCTCCAGCAGCAGTCCGCCGAAATAGCGGAACCGCTCGGTATCCGTCGTGCGCGGAAAAGTCCCGAAGGTCCGCTCCGAGTAATCCTCGATAACCACACCGGTATAGCGCACGCCGTGCTTCTCCGCGATTTTCAGCATATCCGGCCACCAGATGTTGGAATAAAAGCTGGAAATGTCCCGGCCGAAATACTTGCGGATGTATTCCCCGTTGCCCATAGGCACCGGAGAGGGAAAATCGTCGAGGAAAAACACGGAGGAATTGATAACCGGATAGGCAAACACGTCCTGGAGCAGGCTGTAGGCCGCCGCTGTCAGGCCCCGCGTTACCTTTTCGCACATGCCATGGTTATTGACCACAAACCGCCCCTTGCCATAGTTCCGCTCCCAGAGCATCGGCACGGCATTGGCGCCGTTGGACGCGACATGTACGGTGCAGGCGGCGTCCAGCCGCACATCCAGAACGCTCGCGGAGGGCTCCTCCCAGGCGTACTCGAAGCCGGCCGCCCCCACCATGAAGTTGTCCTGAATCTTCAGACCGACGACGCTGGTATACCCCACGCCGCCGTCCACAATCCCCAGTTTTGAGGCGATGGAACGGAACACCACCGTCGGATCGAGGGTGGCAAAAAACATGCAGCGCCCGCCGGCCTCCACCCAGTCGCACAGCGTGAAAATATTGTCCTGAAACGGAGATAAGTCTGGACAGAGCACCACCGCCGTGGCATAGCCCTGCAGCTTCGGAAAGCCGCCCTTCGCCAGATCCGCCACGTCATATCCCACGCTCATGTTGTCGAGAACAACGGTCATGTGATCGTAAAATTCGGCATGAGTCTCCTGGCGGCTGTCCACGATAAGCAGGCAATCGATGGTCTTATGCTTGGCCGCCTTGCTCTGTTTGACAAAGTCCATGGATAAAAATTCCGTTTCCACATGGGACACCCGATAGCTGATGCCGGAGCGCTCGAACAGCAGCAGCAGACCGATGACGGTCAGCGCCAGGATGGGCCAGATGAGGATCCACAGCCGGTCCTTGCTTTTCATGTTTCATGCACCTCCCGCTTCTCCGGCGCGCCCCAGAAGCGCAGCGCCTCCCGCCCCACGGCGGACAGGTAGATTTCCCGGCGCTGTATCTCCTCGGTCGTCCGACGAATCAGCGCCCCGTCGCCGGTTAAAAAGCCGTATTGCAGCTGCAGCAGCCAGGAATTTTCATCCTGCGGCCACTGCCTCAGGCAGTCGTCGATAAGCTCCGCGGCCAGCCCGAACTGCCGCAGCGCCAGTCGGTTCTCCGCCGCCGCAAACCATACGCGGCGATCCGGTTCCCCGCCGCCGGCCCGCTTTTTGTCCAGCAGCTCGCCATAACGTGTCCGCTGAACGCCCAACACGCTGTCCTCCAGCAAGCCGCTGTCAATATACCGCCGCAGCGCCAGGAGACAATTGTCCAGCGCCCGAGCGCTGTCCGGTTCCTCTGCCAGCCGGCGTTCGCAGCGCTGCAAATCGATCTCGTATTCCCGCTGTACCTCCATCATGGCGGTGGACGCATAGTGCGTCACCTCGATATCGTCGTTCAGACGGGCCTGCTGGAGGAGCTGGATATACTGGTTGGGATCCTGTCGCAGAATCTCCACCATCAGCCGGCGGCGGGTGGCGGCGTCGTTTATCAAAAACGCTTCCTCCAGCGGGACCACCGGCATCTGAGTGCTTTCTTCCTCGATGCCCAGCAAGCGATAATCGTTGATATGTAAATCTTCTAGATCTATTAATTTTGCACCAGATTTATGCCGGCGCGTGTTCCATTCGGCTGTTGCCGCGGCCAGCAGTCCCCATACCGGCACCAGCGCCACCAAGGGAAACGCCTGGGAGGAAAATTTCAGAATTTCCGCCCGCCGGCACAGGTATACCCCCAGGCAAACCAGCGCGTGAATGAGCAGGCAGACCAAGAGAATTCCCCAAGTCATACCGTCGCGCCACCCCTTTCGGAACCGTCCAGCGCCTGGTAGCCGATACCGCAGCGCTTCAGCCGCTCCAGCACCACGCCGATGTTCTCCTGGCCCGTCTGGGTAAGAATGACATACAGGTCCCCATCCGCGCCCTGCCCGACGACGTCGATGCTGCGCAGGGCCTTGCTGATCCGTGCCCCCACCTCATCCAGCTGCTCGGGTGTGACGGCAATATGCAGCAGCGAATACTCCGCCACCGCCTTTTCCTCCATCTCCTCCCGGACGGCCAGCACCTTGCGGAACGCTTCCTTCTTCATGATGCGGGTCCCTTCGATGAACTGCTCTGTCTCCGTGTAAGCCATGAATTCGATGGCCCGCAGCAGTGCTGCCTGGATGAGGCCGCAGAGCACTTTGATCAGGTTCTGGTAATACATGGCCATCTGGTCGAAGCGGGTCTTCTGAATGGTGATAAGCGCCACCAGGCGGCCATTCTGGAAAATGGGCGCGGCATACTCGGGATAGCCGAGCAGCCTCTCGTTGTTGCACCACACTTCGCCTTCCTCAAAGGACGGGACCATCAGCCCATATTTCTCCAGATCCACGGATTTCCCGGTGGTATCCGCAATGGCCTTCGAGCAAACCATCAGCCGGCCGAACCGCGCGTTCTGATCAAAGGTATACAGGCAAATGCTCTGGTTATCCAGAATATCCTCCATGGCGATCAGCGCCTCCTTGAACACCTCGTCGGGCATAACGGTGTTCAGGCGGCGTGTCACCTCGAAAATCCGGCCAAAGCTGTCGCGGTAGCTCATAATCTGGTTCTTGTACTGGCTCTTGTTCTCCAGCGTGCGGATATACAGCTCGTTAAGGAAAACATACCGCTGCTCCAGATCCGCTTTCTCCTCCTGGACAAAACGCAGATCGTTGCGCATACGATCCCGGGTATACCCAGCGACCGCGCCCATGATGACGAAGCAGGCAAAGGGGATCCAGTTGTCCACGTTGTAGGCGATGATCCGCCAGTCCATGCCGTTGGCCATATAGCTTAAGAAACAGGACAGACACGCCAGCGCGGAAGCGGCCAGCCCCGTGCGCAGGCCGTGAAGGGTGGCCAGCAGCATGACAAACAGCAGCCGAAAATCCACGTACTGGAACTGAACGGAGGTTTTCGTAACGGCCAGCAGCAGCTCCATAAGCCCATATCCCAGCAGCAGCTCCACCGTCCGGATAATGATAGGGTGCGCGGACAAATAGCCTTTTATCCTCTCCCCCGCCGATCGCTTCGGGAGCTGAGTGGCGGCCTGAAAGGCGGCAATCAGCCGTTCCAGTTCATCCGTTACCGCCCGTGTCGGAATCCAGTCGTAATCCCGCCGAGGAATATCCGAAGCCACCGGCTCCACGATCGGCGCCAGATGCTCGGCGTAAGAAACGCGCAGGGTCGGGAAGCGTTCGATAAACGCCGCGCCCAACTCTCCAAACGTGACCGCTTTCGCGCCGGGAACATGGATCACCGGATGCTCTTCCGGCCAGCTGTCCAGCATACGCATCAGCAATTCGGCCAAATCCTCCTGCGAAAGGAAATCGCACAGCTGGTTGGCCCCGCCTTTGAAACGCACGGCTGCGTGCCGCACCGCCTGGGCGATGAGTCCGCCCACCATGGACGCGCTTTCCCCGTAGCCGAACGTCACGGGAGTGCGGAGGATAAGAATCTCGATGGCGTGCCGCATCCGATAAAACGCGCACAGCTCCTCGCAGGATGTCAGCGCCACCCCCGCGCTTGTAATGGGCGCCGGGCGGGTTTCCTCGTTCACGCCGTCGAGCCCTGCGAACACCGAGGTGGAAGAAAAAAACACGACCCGCCTCACGTCGTGGGCCGCGCACAGGCGCAGCACCTGCTCGAGCTCCCGCAGATCGTCGGCGCACGACCCATCCTCCTCCGGACGGCGTGCGAAATACATCACCGTATCAAAGCTGTAGGAATGAAAGAGCTTTTCGAACCGAACTTCATGCAGCCCATAGGAAAAGGGATCCACCCCTCGCCCCAAATCGACGGATGGAATCTGTTTGGCCGCCACCACCAGCTTGTGCTCCTCCGTCAGCCGCCGGCAAAAGGGAGCCGACAAGGCCGCCACCCATCCGGTCAGCAATAACTCCATATGAACGCCCCCTCTTTGGCAGTACTACTCAGGTCGCTTCCGCCGCCACGGCGGGCTTCCGGACCGTTCTCCGCCCGATAAATCGCTTCGATCTCCTCCCGGCTGCCCTCGAAAAGCTGGACGATTTCCGGATCGAAAAAATCCCCGGCATGATCGAGAATATACAAAAAGCCATCTTCAAAGCTCCAGGCTTTTTTGTAGGTCCGTTCCGTGGTCAGAGCGTCGAACACGTCGGCCACGGCCGTCATCCGCGCATAGCGATCGATTTCCCTCCCGTGTAAACCGAGGTAGCCGGAGCCGTCGAAGCGTTCGTGATGCTCTCTGGCGATATTGGCCGCCAGCTGGAAAAATGGCTCCTGGCTGCCGCATAATATATGATAGCCATACAGCACATGGCACTGGATTTGCTCGAATTCCACCGCCGTCAGCTTTTCTTCTTTGAAAAGCACGTCGGGGGGGATGACGATTTTGCCAATGTCGTGCAGCAGGGCGGCGTTCGCCACATAGTCGGCTTCCTCCGCAGACATGCCGGCGGTGCGGCACATTACCCGGACATATTCCGCCACGTGAACCGTATGGTGGTTTTCCGTATCACATTTGATGCTCATCAGCTTTTTCAGCGATTCCAGAACAACCGTATGCCCCTCCTGATACCCGAACGCGAAATCCACCGGCGCCGAATGGGTTGCCTCCGGCGGCAGAGAAGCGGCGGCGCCGGCCTTCATCAGCCGGAGCCCCTCGATGATGCCCGCAGCGGAAACCAACACGACGCCGAAAAATACCGGCGCGCGCAGATTGACGGCGATTCCTATCAGGCTGTCCATCCAGAAAGCGGTTTCGACAAAAAACAGGGCCGCCGTCAGGACGAATCCCACGGAGGAATCGGGCTTCCGGCCGATTCTCAAAAAGCTCAGAAGCGCCGCGGCACCCGCCGCCAGATGCCAGAAGCCGTAGTATTTCGCTACCAAAAGGGTCAGCGGCTCATAGGGCGAAAGAGCAAGCAGCAGCCCTAGCAGCAGGCTGCCGCCCAGCATGACCTCCTGGGCGCGGTTCCAGGTCTGCCGGCTGGATAAGAGAAAAACGGTCGCCGCCGACAGCAGCACCAGGCTCAGCATATGGATTCGGTAGAACAGGGGAGCATGGAAAGCCGACAGGGTCGGTACCGACTGATTGAAAAAGCAGGCGGCGGCGCTGAAAAGCGCCAGCGCGCCGGCGGCCAGCAGCTGCCGCCGCCACGGCCTCCGGGCATTCAGCCCCCCCATAATCAACAGCACCACGCCCATAACCGCGAACGCGATGACAAACGAGGTGCTGGTATAGATGCTGACGCCGTCGATATTGGACAGCTGATCCATAGGAATCAGACAGGCGGAAAACTCCAGGCGGTAGGGGCAGAACACGGTCGCCGTCAGCCGACTTTTCGACGAGGAGGCCGGCAGGGTCACCGCGCTGACACGGTTACCCACAAAGCTGCCGGATGAACCTAGCGTGTCCAGAACGGTCTGCCCATCCACCGCAACCCGCAGCGGGGCGTTTCCCGTGGTGATCATCAGGCGCCGCCCCGCATCCGCCGCGGGAATTTCCCGGCTCAGAAACAGATAGTCTCCCTGGCCGAACCGGCGAATCGGGCTGTCCTTTCCCGCCGAGAGGGTCTTCCTGCCGCTCGTCGCGGAATCCGCCTGCTCCGCCCATGTATAGTCCCAGTCGGCCAGCATATGACCACCGCTGGACAGATCGGCAACCGGCCGGCTCAGACCGCTCCAGAGAAGCAGAGCCCCCAGCGCGGCGGCGGACGCCAGAACCAGCCAGCGGACGCCGCGCGTCCATATGTTCACGGATTTTGAGCGGCTGTCCATCCTCCGTTCCCCCCCTGCCGAGCTGTCTTTTCCTACCTGTCCGCCTCTTCATCAATCGGCTTTGCCAAACACATCCCGCGCTTTTACGCGGGTATCCACCACGAGAGGGGCGATGAGCGGCGCGGTAGGCTTTTTAACAGCCGTTGACGCCGGAACCACCGGCGTGTCCGCGCGCTCCTCCGGCGCGGCCGGCTCCTTTTCACGCCGCTCCTCCCTGAAAGAGCGCAGCGCATTTAGGAGAAGCGGCGGCAGCGCCGCGTTCTCTTCCGGCTCCTCCTCCGGCTCTTCCGCCGGGCGGAATTCCTCCGGGATTTGCTCCCGTTCTTCCTGCAATGTAGCCGTGAAAAGCGCGTTCATTTTCTCGGTCAGATCCTCGCAGATAGCGGACACCTCCGGGAGCGCGCCGGCCATCTGCTGCCCCTGTCCGGCAAAGTCCTCCAAATTCTCCAGCATCGCCTCATAGGATTCCACCAGTTGGCGGGTCGTTTCCTCTTTAACGACCGCCATCTGCTCTAAAGAGGCGCGCAGCTGCCCGTCCGCCTCGGTAAGGACCGCGGCGTATTCCTGAATCCGCTCCTGCATCTCCTCAATGAGCTCCGCGCGGATTTTCTCCACGTTTTCATAGGCCCGGGCGTAAATCGGCCCCACGTTGATGCCGTAAGGCGCGGATTCCTTTTCCCGCTCCAATGCGCCGATTTTGCCGTGCAGCTTCTGCGCTTCTTCCTGCAGTCTGGCCGCCCGCGCGGTCAGCTCCGCGTTGGCCGCCCGCAGTTCCTCCAGCTCTCGGCGCATGTCCTCGGGAACGGCCGCCGCCGGGGCCGGCGTCTCCATCTCGGATTTTGCCGCCAGTTCCATATTCAGCTTGGTTAGCTTGGAACTGAGAATGCTGTTTTGACTGCGCAGCGAGTCGATAACCTCGTCAGCCTCCCGCACATCGTAACCCCAAAACGTTTTTTTCATAGAGCCAAACCTCCTGTCGGAATCTATCAAGGGTCAAAAAAATGGCTGCATTATTTTTCAAATAATGCAGCCAGACGATCATGGCAGGGTTTCCCGCTTTAGATTCTTAAGCTTTGCGTCTCCAGCTTTCGCTAGATTTGCCTATATTTGATTGGTAAGAACGAAATCTATTCAAATGATACCGTTTTTCCGCCGCCTTGTCAAGGAATATTTTTATAGTTGGCCTGGTGTCATGTTTTGTATACGAGTTACAAAATTTATTGCACGGAATCAATGCTTCCATTTTCTACGAAGTATGATATAATTGTGTAAAATAATCAAGGGGGATTTGCTAATGAGTATGGAAAGTTTAACAAGTTTGTCCATTCGAAATATAATTGATAAAGTAAATACAGGCGCAATCAGAATACCTTCTTTTCAAAGAGGGTTTGTTTGGGAGCCAGAAGCTGTCGCTTTTTTATGGACAGCTTATATAAAAAATATCCGATTGGTGCGGTATTGCTTTGGCGGACAAAAGAGAGGCTTCATAGTGAGAGACAACTTGGTAGATTTATTTTACCGGAGCCAGTAAAGGATTATCCAATCGATTATGTTTTGGATGGACAGCAAAGATTGACCTCTGTATTTTCGGTATTTCAGTCGGGGTTATTACCCCAATCCGACTCTAGTTGGATGGACATCTATTACATAATAGGGACAAATGAATCGCCACAACAAAGCTGTTTTGTTCCGCTCGAGATAGAAGATGTTGATCCTAGAAAACATTTCCCTCTATGTTCTCTTTTTGATCCCGTCCAATATCGCCGATCCACAAAAGACCTGGATGATGATGTAATAATTGAACTTGATAGGTTGCAGGCTTGTTTTCAGGAAATTGCTATACCAGTTCAACTTATGGAAACCGATGATAAAGCTCATGTAGCAATCGTGTTTGAACGTATCAATCGCGCCGGTGTCCCCTTAGATTCATTTCAATTGCTAACGGCTTGGAGTTGGAGTACTGAATTCGATCTACAAGACAAATTAGATGAATTATCGGCGGAATTATCTGAATATGGTTTTGAGGGGTTGGCTGAAAATCAAGACCTTTTAATGAAATGTTTTACTGGATATATCTTAGGGAATACATCGCCTGGAGCGATAATGGATTTAGACGGCAAGATGATCCGCGATAATTTCGAGAGTATAAAGAATGGCTTAAAATCAGCAGTGGATTTTTTAAGAAAAGAGTTGCATTTATATTCTTTAAATTGTTTGCCATATCCGGCCATGCTGGTATCTTTAGTTCGTTTCTTTGGCTCAGAAAAGGCAAACGGATGCTCATATACAGATAAACAGAGAAGACAATTAGTACGCTGGTTTTGGAGAAGCTGCTTTGCAAGACGTTATTCTAGTGGCGTAAACAGCGCTCATGAAACAGACCTTAATTCCATGGAACGACTTAGAGATAACGAAAACTTTGATATAAGCAGTTTTAAATGCGATATTCCGACCGGATTTTTTACCGATAACGTTTTTAATATCAATTCCGTCAACTCACGGACTTTTATTGCAATGTTGGCCAATAACAACCCCAAATCCTTTATTTCAGGAGCCAGTGTCGACTTATCGCAAACGTTGAAAATTGCTAGTTCAAAAGAATTTCATCATATTTTTCCGGATAAATACCTGCAGAAACTTTCACTGGAACGTAAGGATATTTATCAGCTGGCAAATTTTTGTTTTTTAAATAATGCAGATAACCAGAAAATAAAAGACCGTTCTCCATCAGAGTATAAACAGTTTCTCAATCCCGATTCTATACCGGATGTTCTTAAATCTGCAATTTGTCCCTCGGACACTTTTGAACTGGATTACGGAGAATTTATACTGAAACGGAAAGCCATGTTGATGGATTTTGCAAATAGACTCATTAACTACGGAAACGACTTTTGAGTCTTTTGGTTGACGACTGCTCAAACAGCATCGAAGAAAGCTGACCAACTCCACAGATAAAGAAAGCGCCCGGGAACCGTATGCCTATACGGCTTCCGGGCATTTTTCTAGCCGTCGCCCAGGGCTCTGAACCTCGCAGGTTCGAGTCTCGGACTCGTCAAGCATAAAAATAGCCTTGGTAATTTTGAGAAGCGACTCGAACTATCACACTTTTGAAAACCGTTTTTTCAAAACTACATAATGGTTCCGATTTGACTTGTCTCCACCATTGTCAGGAAATAGGCAAAACGGCAGGCTATCGGTCGTGCGGTGCTTAATTACACACGCACAGCATTTCCCGTGATTGGGGCAAGTCTGCTTTGGACAGCTACACTCTTTCACATTTTTACAAGGCATTGGGTTACCTCGCTTTTTTCAGAATGGCAATCACCTCATCCGGCTTCAGTACCTTGCCAAAAGAAACCACTTTACCGTCCACCACAAGGGCTGGAGTTGTCATCACGCCGTATGCCGCAATTTGCGTAAAGTCGGTGATATGATCGATTGTCGTGTCTAGGCCGAGCTGCTTGAACGCCTCCAGTGTGTTTGCTTCCAACTGATTGCACTTGGCACAGCCGGAGCCGAGAATTTTCACGCTTGCGCCTCCCGCCTTGCATACCTCCGCTGCTTTCATAGACTCCGCATTGCAGCTCCCTCCACAGCAGCATTTCTTTTCTTCTTTCTTTTTACTGAATAAACCCATTGTGTTTTCCTCCTAAATAAATACATAATGGAATGCGTTAAACAGATAGCCTACAACGATAATGCCGACTGTACAGATACCAATAAACAGAGCGAGCAGTTTTGGTTTCACAGCTTTTCGCAGCATGATAAGGGATGGCAGCGACAGCGTTGTGACAGCCATCATAAAGCTAAGAATTGTGCCAAGCTGCGCACCTTTCGAAAGCAGAGCCTCAGCCACGGGGATCGTCCCAAAAATGTCCGCATACATGGGAACACCGATAACCGTTGCCAAAATCACGCCGAACGGGTTGTCGCTGCCGAGTACCGCTTCAATCCAGTGTTCGGGAATCCAGTTATGAATGACCGCGCCGATTCCCACGCCCACAAGGATATACGGAAATACCTTTTTAAAAGTGGACAGCATTTGATCCTTTGCGTAAACCAGTCGCTCTTTTTGCGACAGCGTCGGAGATTCGACATCGACCGCACTTGCACTTTTGATAAAGGATTCCACATACTTTTCCATGTGCAGCTTCTCAATCAGTGTACCGCCCGCGACGGCAATCATTAAACCGACCACCACATAGGCGACGGCGATTTTCCATCCGAAAATGCTGGAAAGCAGAAGCAGGCTTCCCAGGTCAACCATCGGGGAGGAGATCAAGAAGGAAAAGGTCACACCGAGAGGAAGTCCTGCGCTGGTAAAGCCGATAAATAATGGAATAGAAGAACAAGAGCAAAAGGGCGTGACCGTTCCTAGCAATGCAGCGATGATATTCGCCCATATCCCATAAAACCGTCCTAAAATCTTCTTGCTGCGCTCCGGCGGAAAATAGCTCTGGATATAGTTGATGAAAAGAATCAGGAAGCAGAGCAGCACCGTGATTTTGATTACATCATAGAGAAAAAATTGAATGCTGCCTCCGATTCGTCCGGTAATATCCAGTCCTAAAGCGGACAGTCCCATACCAATCAGCTTATTCAGCCATTTCATACCGAGAAGCTGATTTTGAATAAAGTCCCAAACTATCGACATGCGCAGTCACCACCCTCGCAGCAGTTCAGCGTCCCTATGAACGCCTTGAATGCCGACAGCGTTTCGCAATTTAGAGAATAGTGCGACCATTTCCCCTCCTTGCGGGTTTCTACTAAGCCGCACTCGCAAAGGATTTTCATGTGGTGAGATAATGTCGGCTGGGTAATCTCAAAGGCTTCCAGCAGCTTGCAACCGCATTTTTCACCATCTGACAACATTTTTACAATTTTCAATCTGTTAGAATCTCCAAGCGCCTTACAGATCAAGGCAATATCCATTTCTTTCATCTCAAGCACTTCACATTGATTATCATCTATGTAATCATTATATGCTATACATAGATAAATGTCAATGTGTTTCTGCTTCATCTTATAGGTATTTGGTTTCTGCTCATTTTCAAACGGTACAAAGGGATTCGGATTTAGCAAAAACACCTATTGATATCCAAACCACAATGGTTCAAATTTCAATAGGTGTTTCATTTTTGGGACGAGATGCTTAATCGTAAATTTCCCGTGGTAAATATTCTATGGCTGTGAGTTGGCCATCTTTATAAAAAGCACCATATAACCGAATTTTAAGATGTTTCAGAGCCCAATTTTTGTTGATCCGTCTTATACATCTTTCTGCCTCTGACCTTGGCAGAGCGATACCATAAATATGGTTGTTCTTTCTAGAATCAACTTCTATGCGTAAAATAATTTGAGATAACGCCCAGCGAAAATTTGTATTACAGGAAGAACGCATTTTGCTCCCATCGGCCTTTAAATTTCCCTTCGCTTCAATGAAATACCAATTGCCATTCTTCTTCTGGTTTTCCAATTTAAGTACTAGGTCAACACCGCGTTCCTTTTTTTCTGCATCCGCTTTATGGATAATTCGTTTATGAGAAGTACGCCCTTTTTGCCTTAGAAAATTTTCCACCCCTTGAATCACTTCATTTTCTGTCAACAGGTCTCTATGTTGCATGACGCCCCTCCTTTTTAGATGCCTTTTTGAAAGGCAAAAACTGTACGTACAAAGTTTTTAATACAAAAAGAAAAATCGACAAGGTTCAAAAGAAACTTGTCGATTTGGTCGAGGCGACAGGGCTCGAACCTGCGGCCTGATGGTCCCAAACCACCCGCGCTACCAAACTGCGCCACGCCTCGCCGTTTATAAATCCTCTAGATTATACCGCGCCTTTATGTCTCTGTCAAGCCGTCCAGTGCCTGCCGGTAAGCCTCCTGCGTCATAGTGGCGTTGATGATTTCCAGCAGCCGGTTGGCCGACAGTTTCCGGGGCAGCCCCAGCGAAACCAGCAGCCTTTCCCGCCGCGCCGCGCTGTCCGGGCCGCCGGACAGGCCATCCTCCATCATGGCCGCCTTTGTGAGAAACGGCCGGCCAATCGGTGTCTCCTCTTCCTCAAAGGTTGCCCCCGCCCGGCGCAGGGTCTCCAGGATGCGGGCGTTGTCGATCCCTTCCACCCCGAGCAGCCCCTCTTTGGACGCCGCAGCCTTTCGCCGTTCCTTGCCCGGCACCTCGGGAATGTACGCATGTTTGAGCTGATCCGCCGGAATGGCGGCAGCCAGATAGTTCCGAATGACAAAACCGGCCCCGTCGCTGTCGGTGAGAATCAGCAGCCCCCGCTGCGCCGCCAGCCGACGCAGAAACGCTAGCCGTTCCTTATCATGAAACACGCCGAAACCGCCGGTTTCCACCACCAGGGCATCCACCGCCGATTTCACGCGGATCGCGTCGTATTTTCCCTCCACCACAATGGCTTCCCGTATCCGCGGCACCCTGTTTCCTCCTTTTTCAGCGGCTGCGCGCCAGCACAATCAGCCGCGCGGCCGTCTGTTCAAGCACCACCCGCTTGTCAGTGCGGGCGGATTTCAGCTGTCCGTCCGCCTGCGCCAGTATCTCCAGGCTCTGCCGCAGCATGGGCAGCGATAGCCGGGCACTGTCCCGGGCTGCGTTGCGCAGCCGCCATTCCCGGCCGCGATACCCAAAATCCGCTGCCAGCGACTCGGCCGGCACCCCCGCCTGCGCCGCTGCCTTGGCCCGGTACAAATCCGCATAAGCGCCCGACAGAACCGCCAGAATGGCGACCGGCTCTTCCTTCTGATAAAACAGCGTGTTTAGAATAGTGTAGGAGCGCTCGTAATTGTTCTGCAGCAGCGCCTTGGACAGGTCGAATACCGAGGCCTCCAGGTTTTTAGTGGCGGCGGTCTCGATATGCTCCCGGGTGATTTCTCCCCCGCCAGCCAGGGCGGACAGCTTGTCTATCTCGTTGAGCAGCAGGTTCAAATCGTCCCCGCACCGCTCAACCAGGAGCTTTGCATTGTCCGGGGTAAGGGCGCTGCCCCGCCGGGCGGCGCCGCTGACCAGGAGCTTGACAATATCCCCCGTGGTCTTGCGGGGAAACTGCACGCAAAGCCCCGTCTTTTCCACCGCCGCCGCGAAGGCCTTCCACTTGGCGTTCTTCTTGAGATCCGGCTGGACTGCATCCTGCCAGAACACTGTCACACAGCTTTCCGGCGGATCGCCCGCCAAGTTCAGCAGCCGCTCCTGCGCCGCGCCGGCCGCGGCCACGTCAAAATCCCGAATCACCACGCATTTCCGCTCCGCCATCAGCGGCAGCGCTTCCACGGCCTCTTCGATTTGATCGAAGGAGACGCTCTGCCCATCCAGCTTCTGGAGGTTGAAGCCGCCCATATCGTCCTTACCCACCGCCTTCTCCGCGATTTGGGCTGCATAATGGGCGGTCAGATAGCTCTCCTCCCCATACAGGAAATATAAAGGGGCCAGCCCCTCCTTCAGTCGTTTTTTCAATTCGGCTTCCGTTATCGGCATGGCCGCCTCTCCTTTCGTCAGCTGATAAAGCCGCCGTCCCTCGGCAGATGCAAGTCCCCCAGCCCCCGGGTAGTCACCGAAACCGGTTCCTGTCCCACCAGCAGGCGGAGGGGATACGCGCCCCACGGCAGCGCCTTGGTCACATACGGAACCATCCCGTCGGAGCAGCTCATAACGCCACCCTGAGCGGTCAGCGCCGTCGCCTGCAAAGGCGGCAGCCCGGTGAAAACCGCCAGATGGGTCCGCCTCCAATCGGCTGGCAGTGCCGCCGCGCTCCCACCTGGCGGGCACAGCAGCACCCTGGTGTCCCCGAAACACAGCCGAACCCAGCCGCCTTTTTCAAACTCCATCATCCCGTCGTTCCAGCAGCGCACCGCATCCCGCTCTCCATAGGTCAGCCGGCGCCCAGCCGGGATGGCCGCCTCCCCCGTCTCGGGAAGCAGCAGGCAGTCCACCGCTATATCCCGCGCAAACGCGTCCAGCCCTTGGGCGAAATCCCCCTCCGGCTGAGGCAGCAGCAGAAAATCCAGCCGCCGGATCCCCCTGGCCCGCAGCGCATAGGCCGCTTGCGTCAGCGTATACGCGTCCGGCCCCGCCGCCACCAACCCGGCATGCCCGTCTCTTTCGAGTATCAACACCAGGGAATCGCCGACAGGCACCGTCGTCACCGTGGTCACGCCCCGCATCAGCACCGTGTGCGCCCCTATCCCGCAGGCCAGCACGATTACCGACAGCGCCGCGCTCCGCCGCAGCCCCCGGCTCCCCAGCAGCCGGTACCCCAGCAGCATCAGCAGCAGCGCGCCGATCAGCCACACCAGCAGGTACGGCTGAGCCATAGACACCGTGGCGAACCGCCAGCTGGCCACCCCGCCGGTCAGTCCCAGCAGGTATTTGGCTACCAGTCCCGCCGCCAACAGCAGCCCCCTCGCCATCCAGCCCAAAAAGGGCACCGCGTCCAGCACCATGGCCAGGCAGCCGGACACGACCAGCAGCGTGGAGGGAACCACCGCCGCCAGATTGCTTAGGGGCGCTATGAGAGACAGCTCGCCGAAAGTAACCGCCACAATCGGCAAAGTGGGCAGCATGGCTGCCAGGCTTACGCACAAAGCGGCGGTGGGCCGCCGCGCCCATCCCGGGATCTCCCATTCCTCCGGCCGCCCTCTGCGCAGCCAGGCGAACGCCTTGTCCTGCATCCAGGGGCCGAGTGCCACCAACCCCACGGTGGCGGCAAAGGACAGCTGCAACCCCACATCCAGCACCACATACGGATTGGGCAGCACCAGCAGCAACAGCGCAAACCCCAGGGAATTGCGGCTGTCCGCCCTTCGCCGCAGCAGCTGCCCAGCCAGCAGCACCAGGCACATCACCCCGGAGCGCACCACCGACGGCGTCATTCCGGTCAGCAGCATAAAGGGAACCACCACCCCCGCCGCGCCCAGCGCCGCCCACCGGCGGGGCACCCGCAGAAAACGCAGCAGTCCCAGCACCGCTTGGGCAAGAATCGCCATGTGCAGCCCCGAAACGGCCAGCAGATGGGACAGCCCCGCCTGTCGGAACCCAAATGTCACGTCCGGCGACAGCGCCGTCTTGTCCCCGGTGCACATGGCAGTCACCAGCGCTCCCTCGTCGCCCGGGAGCCGCCGCCGGATGGAGCCGCTAAACCGGTCGCGCATTTCCGCGACCCCGGCCAGCAGCGGCTTTTTTGCCGGCGTCTCCATCGTCAGCCCCTCCGAGCCATACACCGTTAAAGAGCCTTTGAGCTGCGCCCTATCCGCTTTCAGCCCGCTGCGCGCCGGCAGAGCCTGCAGCAGCATCTCCCCCGAAATCCGGTCGTACAGCGCGGGCATAGCCTTGTCCCTGCCCACCGACAGCGCGATCACCGTGCCTTTGGGAACGCCGCCTTCTTCCGCCTTGACAGAGCAAACGCGATCGCTGATTTTGACCACCTGCCCCGTCACGGTCTGCACCGTGCCGGACAGCGCCGCCAGCGGCCGGACCGTCAGCGTCTCCGTCCCGGCAAAGGCAAAAAAAGCCGCCGCCCCGGTCAGCAACACCGCCGTCACGGCAGCCCGCCGGCGCAGAGCGGGGAACAGCAGTGCCCCCGCCAGCAGCAGCAGACAGACCACGCCCAGCCAAAGGGAGGTATTCAGCCCCGCCAGCGCCGCTACCAGCAGCCCCGCGGCATAGGCCAGCCCGATGACCCATAACGGCCGCTTCATGCCCGCCCCGTCACTCCCGCGGGAACAGGGGCAGCGGCTCGAGATACACGATGTCCTCGCGACCGATGGCATCCCCTTCCGCCAGGATGGCGCACTGCCCTGCCAGTATGCCCCCGGCCCGCTCCACCAGCAGCGCCAGCGCCCGCAGGGACTCGCCCGTGGAAATCACATCGTCCACAATCAAGACCCGCCGTCCCCGCATGGCCGCCATTTCCGGCCCGTCCAGATATAGGGTCTGCTCCTTGTCGGTGGTGATCGAACGCAGCTGCACGCTCACCGGATCCGTCATATACAGCTTGGGGTACTTCCGCGCAATCTGGTACGGCTTGCCGCTTTGCCGCGCCATTTCATACACCAGCGGGATCCCCTTGGCCTCGGCGGTCAGCAGCACGTCGAACGCCGGCGCCTTTTTCAGCAGTGCCTCCGCCGCCGCCACGGTCAGCGGCACATCCCCGAAAATCACAAATGCCGCGATGTCCAGCTTGTCGCTGATGGGGCAAAGCGGCAGTTCCCGCGTCAGCCCCGCGATGGTCATGGTGTAGGATTTTCCCATCGGTCTTCCTCCTTCCCGCGGGGAAGGCATCCCCCGCGGCCCGTATCGCTCTATGTACAAAAAGGGGCGCGGCGGCGACAACCGCCCGACGCAACCCCTTTTAGCGGACAGCCGCGCTGTCCGTGTATTACGCTTTTTTCTTGGCGCCTTCCTTCATCCGCTGCTCCTTGGACAGAATCCGCTTGCGCAGCCGGATGGACTTCGGCGTCACTTCCACGAGCTCGTCGTCGTTGATGAACTCCAGCGACTGCTCGAGGGATAATACCGTGGGCGGCGTCAGGCGCAGCGCCTCGTCGGAGCCCGCCGCCCGCATGTTGGTCACATGCTTTTTCTTGCAGACGTTTACCGCCACGTCCTCGTTCTTGGGCGACTGCCCCACAATCATGCCCTCGTATACCGGCAGCCCCGGCCCCACGAACATGATACCCCGATCCTGGGCATTGAACAGTCCGTACCCGCTGGTCTCCCCCGTTTCAAAGGCAACCAAGGAGCCCTGCACACGCTGGGGAATATCCCCCTTGTAGGGCTCGTACCCATCGAACACGCTGTTCATGATCCCGTTGCCGTTGGTGTCGGTGAGGAACTGCTGGCGATAGCCCATCAGCCCCCGGGCCGGGATCCGGAACTCCAGATGGCTGACCCCCGTGTCCCGGGTGCCCATGTTGACGATTTCCGCCTTGCGGGCCCCCAGCTTCTCCATCACCGCGCCCACATACTGCTCGGGCACCTCGATCATCAGCAGCTCCATCGGTTCAAGCAGCTTGCCGTTCTCGTCCTTTTTGTAAATCACCTGCGGCCGGCTGACCGCGAACTCAAATCCCTGCCTCCGCATGGTTTCGATGAGGATGGACAGGTGCAGCTCGCCCCGCCCCGACACCTCGAAGGCGTCGGTGGTGTCCGTCTCCTTGACCCGCATGCTGACGTTGGTCTCCACTTCCTTGAACAGACGGTCGCGGAGATTCCGGCTGGTGACGAATTTGCCCTCCTGCCCGGCAAAAGGGCTGTTGTTGACCATGAAAATCATGGAAATGGTGGGCTCGTCGATGCGCACGAAGGGCAGCGCCTCCACGCATTCGGGATCGCAGGCCGTCTCCCCGATGTTCAAATCGGTGATGCCCGTCACCGCCACAATATCCCCCAGCGCCGCGGTCTCATGCTCTACCCGTGCCAGCCCCTCGAACTGGTACAGCTTGCCGATGCGGGCGTTCTGGGTGGTGCCGTCGGTTTTACACAGGGTCACGAACTGGCCGTTTTTAACCCGGCCCCGCTCCACCCGGCCGATGCCGATCCGGCCGGTGTAATCGTCGTAATCGATATTGGAGAACAGGATTTGCAGCGGCCCCTCCAGGTCTCCCTCCGGCGCGGGCACATGCTCGAGAATCGCCTCGAACAGGGGGGTCATGTTCCCTTCCCGCACGTTCGGATCCAGAGAGGCGTACCCGTCCCGCCCTGAGGCGTACACCACCGGGAATTCCAGCTGATCCTCGTCGGCACCCAGCTCGATAAACAGGTCGAGCAGCTCGTCGATGACCTCCGCCGGCCGCGCGCCGTCCCGGTCAATTTTATTGATGACCACCACCGGCCTTTTGCCCAGCCCCAGCGCTTTCTTAAGCACGAACCGGGTCTGGGGCATGCAGCCTTCGAACGCGTCCACGAGCAGCAGCACGCCGTCCACCATCAGCAGAATCCGTTCCACCTCGCCGCCGAAATCAGCGTGGCCGGGGGTGTCCACGATGTTGATCTTGGTGTCGCCGAACATCACCGCCGTGTTTTTGGCCAGAATGGTGATGCCCCGCTCCCGTTCCAGATCGCCCGAATCCATGACCCGCTCTGCCACCTGCTCGTTGGCGCGGAATACCCCGCTCTGGCGGAGCATCTGGTCAACCAAGGTGGTCTTGCCGTGATCCACGTGGGCGATGATGGCGATATTGCGCAGGTTTTCTCTTTTTCCCATGCTTGAAACTTCCAATCCTCAATCAATGTGCAGTCCGCACTTTTTTACCCTAACTGATTTAGTATACCACATTTTGCTGGTTTCTACAAGGTTCGCCGGTTATCGTCCCCGACAAAATGCGGGCGGCCTCATCAAAAAGCGCGGTGCAACATCTACAAATCCTCTACCAGCGGCAGCGGCACACGCCCAGTTTTTTCTCCGCATCCCGCTCCTCCTCACATATGCAGCCGCTTGCGCATCTCCTCTTTAAAGCGCTGCCGCCTGTCCAGCACCAGCACCAGCAGCGCCAGAATCAGGCAGGGGACGGACACGATAAGCGACCAGGTCAGCTGCCACGCGCCTTTTAAGAACTGGTTGACCGCCAGCTCGATGCCCACCAACAGCAGCGGGGACAAGGCCAGTGCCAGCGCCACCTGACGGAACCGCCCGCGCACCACCTTGGTACTCAGCAGGTAATCGGCCACAAACAGCAGGAGAATCAGCAGCACCACCGGCACCGCCAGCCGCACGAACCAGTCGCCATGAGCGGCGAACCGCTCCACCAGAAACAAATACCCCAGCACCGCGCCGGTGTCCAGCACCACCCCGAACAGCACCCGGTGGCGGCGGATATACAGCGTCGGCACAATGAACACCCACAGCATCGCCATGGCGCCCACCACCAGCATGGACCAGCCCGCCCCCTCGGTGTAGGCGATGTCGCAGGCCAGGCAGATGGCCGCCGGCAGGGCCAGCACCAGGGTGACGATGGCGGCGATAAATCCCCGGTTGTTGCTGGGGGTGAACAAATCCAACCGGCTCGGGAAGGGCCGCGGCGCCTTCCGATCGAAGGGCTGCGCGGGGTTGAGCACCTCCGTATGGCATAAAGGGCAGGCGTGCTCCGATTCGGCCAGCTCCACCCCGCAGTTTACACAGTAGGACACGAACGTTTTCCCCTTTCTCTCTAGGATTCTCCACTCCGGCCTTAATCCCGGTTGCTTTCTATGCGGACATGAATCCCCCGTTTCACCAGTTCGGTAAAGAACAGCCGCTCGATGTCGGTTTCCTCCACCGTGCTGGTGATATTGATGGCCAGTGTATCGCCGTAGCTGACGGCGCAGGCCCCGTGGCTGTTGAAGCGCTGGGCTCCCATCATAAAATCGAATCGTTCCACATACGGCTCCATGGACGGCGGCACCCGGGTCAGGCCCAGATTGGAAAAGCTGATGGAATACCGGCTTTCCCCATACAGCCGGTACGCCATGCTCATCACGAAATTCTTGATGAACAGCGGCACCGCCCGGCTGACGGCGTTTTTCTCGCTGCCCACGTTGGCGGACAGCACGGCGTTGAGATACTTCTCGTTGAGCCGCAGCCGCATGAAGTGGTGAATATGCTGCACGATCTCCTCGAAGCTGTACTCCCCGTAGGCGGGATCCACCCCAGGATTGACAAACAGGGCAAAATTTCGCACCGTTTTGGAGGGATAAAACGCCCGCATGTTGATGGGCACGCTGATTTTCACCGGGTATTCCCGGCGGTTACGCTCCTGCTTCTGCCGGATGTAGAAGGCGTAGCACAGCGCCCCCGCCAGATACTCGTTGATGGTCGCTCCCAGCGCCTTTGCCCTTTCGTGAACCTGCGCCACCGACAGGAGCCCGGTAATCACATGCAGGGTGGGGGCCGGCTCCCGCGTCATCCGGGGATGATAGGCCTTTTCCTCCCGGCGGCTCTCGATGTGGCGGAACTGGGCGTATTTGCTGTGGCTGTCCTCCATCTCGTCCTCGGTGGGCTCCTGCGAGCAATCCAACATCTCTCCGTCGGGGACAACGTCGTATCCCCGAAGCTGCAGATACCGCCCCGCCAGGGTCTTGAGGAAAATCATGGCGCCCGTCCCGTCCGCGATGGAATGAAACAGCTCCACGGCAATCCGGCAGCGGTAATACCGCACCCGGAAACAATAGCCGCCGTTTTCCCCCTTCTCCATCTTCTTGCAGGGGTTGGCTACGTCCGGCTCCACCAGCGGCCGCTGCCGGCTTGCATTCAGGTAATACCAGAACAATCCCCGGTGCAGGGACAGGCAGAAGGTGGGGATCCGCCTCACCGTGTCCTCCAGGGCCGCCTGCAGCACGGCGGGATCCACCGGCTCCTTAAGCGTCAGGCTCACCCGGAACATAGAGGCCCAGTTGCGGGACATCACCGCCGGATAAATCTTGGCGGAATTGTCCAGCCGGTACCAGTTCTTTTTTACGGTTTTCGGGGCTTCCATCGGGTCACTCCATTCCTGCAGGCTGTTTTTCCCGGCCGGCGGCCGGTTGCACAGCGGTATATTTGGCGGCGAACGCCATGAACTCGTCCAGCGGCAACGCCGGACTGTACAAATATCCCTGGTACAGCCGGCACCCCAGGGCGGCCAGCCGCTCCCGCTGCTCGGCTGTTTCCACAAACTCCGCCAGCAGCTCGAAATCCAGGGTTGCCGACAGCTCGGCAATGGAGGCGATGATGGACGACGAGCGGTCGTTTTCCATCAGGGAGCGCACCAGCTTGCCGTCCAGCTTGACCATCTGGAACGGCTGGTTCTGCAAATACAACATGGAGCTGTGCCCCATGCCGAAATCGTCCATAATGAGGGCCAGCCCGCAGTCCCGCAGGACCTGCAGCCGTTTATCCATCTCGTCCGTGGAGGACAGGGCCACCTGCTCGGTGATTTCCACCCCCAGATGATGCGGCCCAAAATCCAGCTGGGCCAGCTGCTCCCGCAGCTGGTCGACGAACCGGTCGTCACTCAGCCGATCCGGCGTGATGTTGAACGAAAGCTCCAGCGGCGCCGCGATTTCCTTGCCCAGCCGGCAGAGATCGGCGCAGGTTTTCCGCGCCACCAGCAGCTCCAGGTCGTCCAGGCAGCCATCCTCCCGCGCCAGGGCGATGACCAGCGGCGGGTACAGATAGCCCAGCTCCGCATGGTGCCAGCGCAGCAGTGCCTCCCCGCCGTAAATGGTGCCGTCCAGCCGCATCTGCGGCTGGTAGTACAGCTCCACCTCGCCGGCCTTCACATCGTGGCGCAGGTCGGCCAGCAGCATCTTGGCTACCGCCGCCAGCCGCGGCGGCGCTTCCAGCAGCCGGGGGGCCTCCCCCGTTTTCTCCGCCTGCCGCACCAGGCCGGTCAGGCGATCAACGCTTTCCCGCAAGTCCTCCTGCCGCCTGGTCTCCAGCCGCCGCACAAAGGGCAGATAAATAAGCACCCCCAGCACGATGTTCACCGCCTGCAGGACGCTGCCCGCCACCGAACCGGTGGCCGCGTAGCCGCTGAGGATGGCCGGTACCGTCCACTGTACCGCGTGGGTGGTCACCGGCACCAGTCCCAGCACCACCGCCAGGCTGCTGGTGCAGGTCGCCATCAACGGCACCAGCAGGAAGGGAATGAGCAGGGTGGGGTTGAGCACCAGCGGCAGCCCGAACACCATCAGTTCATTGATATTGAACAGCACCGGCGCGGCCGCCAGCTTGGCCAGCCGCCGGTTGCTGGGTTGCCGTCCGGCCACCAGGACGGCGATGACCAGGCACAGTCAGGTGCCGCAGCCGCCCATCATCACAAAGGTGTCCAGAAAGGATTTGGTGTATATCTCGGTGGGGGTCTGCCCCGCGGCCTCCAAGGCCTGGTTGACCGCCAGGCCGTTTTCAAATATCCGCTGGGTCACGGCCTCCAGCATGTTGCTGCCGTGAATGCCGAAAAACCAAAGCACATGGATGCTCAGCACCAACAGCAGGGTCCCGAAGAAACCCTGCCCCACCGCCTCGAACAGCTTCATGAACAGCTGGGCGCCCCAGTTCTGCACATGGACGTTACCCAGCAGGGCGGTCACGCCCACGTTCAGCCCGGCCGCCAGGAACACGACCGCTGCCGCCGGCAGAATGGCCCGCAGCACCAGGTTGAAGGTGTAATCGGCACCCGGGGTATACATTTTCGTCCGCTTCATCCGCCAGCCAAGCAGCCGGCGGAACAGCGCGCAGGACAGCAGCGTCACCGCCAAGGCCGTGAACATCCACTGCGCCTGGAAAATCTCCAGCGGATTCTCGTAGTCGCCGAAGCTGAACGCCACAAAGGAGCTGAGCGCCACCGCCGGATAAAACAGCGCGTTTTCCGCGTCCGCGTTCTTGCCGTAGCAATAACTGATGGACAGGATGAACGCCAGGGACAGAATGTCCATGGTGCCCCCCGATACCAAATGCAGCAGCCGGGACACACCGCCGCCCAGGAACCCGGCCAGCCAGTCCTGATAAGCCTGCACCGGGAAGGAACTCAGGACTAAGGCCATCGAGCCGGCCATCAGCAGCGGGATCACCAGGACAGGCCCCTGCTGCAGCGTTTGTATGAGGAGCGAATCCTCCCAGCGGGAGGATAACCGCCGCCCGGCGGCTTCCTTGTTCCAACCCAATCTACCGCGCACCTTTCCTGCCGGGAACCAGAACTGCCCCCTAGTCCTCGATCTCCTCGAACCGGTAACGGGTGGTCCCGTCCCGATCCACCGTGCCTAAAAACATCTCCAGCGGCCGCACCCATACGCCCATTTCGCCGTACAGCTGCTGATAGACGACCATTTCCTCCAGGGTCTCGCTGTGCCGGGCGACGTACAGCACCCGGTATTCCTTGCCTTTAAAGTGACGGTACTTGGCTCCCGGGCGGATGACGCGCTTTTTCAGCCCGCCCACCTCCAGCTGGGCGTGGACGAACCATTGGATTTTCCGGATCGCCGCCCGGGCTTCCTCCACGTCGAACATGTGCCAAACATGCCACATGCCGTCGTAAATGTCGATGTCCACCGTTACCCCCTGGGCCTCCATCCGGATGGCCAGCTCCCGGGAATCGTCCAGCAGCACCTCGTCGCTCCCCACGTGGATGAGCACCGGCGGAAAGTCGGTGAAATCGCCGTACAGCGGCGATATATACGGGGTTTTCAAATCCTGTCCCCCCGCGTACAGCAGGGCCATTTCCCGCAGCTCCTCGCTGGAAATCAGCGGATCGCTTCCCGTGTTGCTGTAATGGGTGTCCAGGCTTTCGGTCAAATCTGTCCAGGGGGAGATCACCACCAGCGCGGCGGGCAGCGCCCGCCCCCGGTCCCGCAGCGCCATGGTCAGAGACAGGGTCAGCCCCCCGCCCGCCGAATCTCCGCAGAGCACGATGTCTCCCGGGTTATATCCTTGGTCAAGCAGAAAGTCGAAGGCCGTCACCGCGTCCTCCAGCGCCGCTGGAAACAGGTTTTCCGGCGCCAGCCGGTAGTCGTAGGCGAACACCGGCAGACGGCATTGCTCCGCCAGCCGGCAAATCAGCGGCTCATGGGTGGAGGGGGAGCCGGACACATACGCCCCGCCATGGGTGTACAGAATCGCCTTGTGGGCGGTTTCCTCCGCCGGTATGGCCCACACCCCCGGCAGCGGGCATTCCTCCCCGGTACGCCGCAGCTCCACCGTCTTATTCTTCGGGTGAATATACCGCATCATTTCCAGCCCCTTGCGCTGGCTGGCCACGGCAAACCCGGTCAGAATGGGCTTGACGCTTTTCATGGTGCCAATCAGCAGCTTGCTTTTCAAACTCGGCATATCCTCACCCGTTTCCTCTCGTTGTTCCACTCCCCGGCAGACATAGATATTTGTATTATAGCCCAAATCCGGCCGTAGCGCAACGCTTTTGCGCGTAAAAGGCAGCCGGGTCGAGATTCGCTGCCGGATGACCGCCTGGTACGGTGTCCACACCGCCACATTGGCTGGTTTGACGCCTGGCCGTCCTATACCCCAAAAAAACGCCTTTGAAGGTATTCGATCGGCATCTGCCCCTCTAAGCCCGCCGGATTTCGAATAAATCCGCACAAAAGAAAACGGAAGGCCTGCGTCAAAGACACGGGCCTTCCGTTTTCTTATTTTTTCTTCAGATAGGGCACCGGGTTGGTGGACGAGCCGTTGACCAGCACTTCGAAATGCAGGTGATACCCCTGGCTGTTGCCGGTGTTGCCCACATAGCCGATAAGCTGCCCCTGGGCCACCTTCTGTCCCACCTTGACGGTGATTTTCCCGCAGTGCGCGTACCGGGTGCGGTATCCGCCGCCGTGGTCGATGACCACGTAATACCCATACCCCTGTCCCCAGGAGCTGGTGGAATTGGCCTCCACCACCCTGCCGCCGTCGGCGGCCACAATGGCGGCGCCCTTGATGCCGTTCTGGGAGATGTCTATGCCGGCGTGCAGCTTGCCCCAGCGGTAGCCGTAAGGGGAATAGATGTTGGTGTACCCCGGCACCGGCCAAATGAAGCGGCCGGTGGCCTTGCCGTCCCCCGCGGTGGTGCCGGCGCTGTAGGTCTTGGCTCCTACCACCACCACCTGGGTCACCGGCTCCTGGGTCACCTTGGCGGACAGCACCGTACGGGATTGCTCCACCCCGTCCACGGTGACCACCTCGGCGGTCACCTGCCGCACGCCGTTTTTCCCCGCCGTCTTGACCTTCTCATACCCCAGGTACTTGGTCTTGTCCTGCACCTTCTCGGTGGTGAAGGCAACGGTCTCGGTATACGTGAGGGTCTGGGCGATCTGTACCTGCAGATAGGGCTGCTCCCGCTGCACCACCAGGCTCTGGCCGATGGTCACCATGTCGGTGTTCCTCACTGCGGGATTGAGTTCCCGCAGCTCGTCCAGGGTCATGTGGTTGGCGCGGGCGATGCCGCCCAGGGTGTCCCCGGCCTGCACCTCCACCGCCTTTTCCACCACGGCCGGACTGGTTAGGCGGGCTTTTAAATCCTCCGTGGTTACCAGGGAAGAAATGGGATACAGCCCGTCCACCACCTCGGCGCTCTGCACAAAGGAGGCACGCTGACCGTCGGCGGTGATATAGGACTGGAGAATCCCATTGAGCATGCCGTCCAGTTCGCTGCGGGAATCTACCGAGCCCTCGAACTTGCCGTTGATGTACAAGCCGCTGGCCTGGGCGATGGAATCGCCGGAAGTGCGGAGGATTTCATCACACAAAGCGGTTTCGTCCAGCATGCCGTCCTTGGGCACCACCGCCAGCGTCAGCTTCGGGCTTTGCTCCAGGCGGAAGGAGCTGTCCGTGTTGATGACTCGCTCCACGGCCAAATTGGCCGCGTTCTCATAGACCGTTTCGTTGGAGATATACCCGAGGGTCCGCCCGTCAACCTCCAGCACCAGCCCGAACGTCCGGCTGGTCCAATACTGCACGGTAAGCAGCAGCACGAACGCCGCCGCCACCGGCGCGGCCAGATTGGCCAGGGACACCAGCGCCTTCCGGTGCCGCCGGATCGCCAGGAACGGGAGGAGAAGCGCCTGCGGCACCACCAGCAGGGGATGCCGCCGCCAGGCCGCCGCCAGTCTCTCCCCAGCCAGCGAAAACCCAGACAAAAAGCGGGCGGAGTCGGTTTTTATGGTAGTGATATGCGGGGCGACGCGCTTGTAAAAGAGGGCGCGCAGGCGGCGGGAAAGGGGGCGGAGCGTGCGCTTCTTGCAGGCCCGGGCCAGGCGGGCCGTCTGCAGGCCTGTCCGGTAGCAAAGCCGGTATACCCTCTCATATACCAAGGCGGCGGACGCCTTGCAGCGGCGCAGGAGCGCCGCGTTATCCTGCGGTTTTTCGGTTTCCAGCAAGTCGTTCACTTCCTTTTTGCCGATGGTTTTCCTCTAACGGTGGTGCTTATCAAATGATTACAAAGTTGTAACTTCTAGGTCTTAGTATAGCTCAAAAGTTACAAGATTGCAACCTTTTTGAAGAACTTCGTACCATTCTGTTATAAATCTATTCACCTTTGTCCTCTTATATGTAATTATTATATAAACATCCGCTAAACCTGCCGCAAAGCCCGGGAAATTTTAGGGGATTTTCGGCTGTGGTTTTTTTCAAACAATTCCGGTTTTTCCCTTCCAAAAGCGAAAAGAAAGCGCCGGAAACGAACGAAAATGCACCAATATTTCCCCCTTTTTCACTAGGAGTGGACACCGCCGTCTTCCAGACGCAAAAAGACGGCGGGCCAATGGCCCGCCGTCTGAAAGAATCAGCGGAAGAATTGCATGGGATCGACCTTGCGGCCGTTCAGCCGCACCTCGAAGTGGAGGTGGGGACCGCTTGTGCGGCCCGTACTGCCGATGAGACCAAGCTGCTGGCCCTTGGTGACCTTCTGCCCGGTGACAACGTACAGAGAACTGCAATGGGCGTAAATGGTCTCGTAGCCGTTGCTGTGACGGATGGATCATGTTGCCGTAGCCGCCGTTCCAGCCCTTGGCCGCTTCCACGACCACGCCGCCATCCGCCGCGATGAAGGGCTTATTGCGCACGCTGACAGGGCCGTTGCAGATATCCAGCGCACCGTGGCCGCCGCGGAAGCCGCGGGAGGTGTTGCGGCAAACCGGGACGGGCCAGACAAAGCGGCCAGTAGCGACGCCGTCGCCCACCACCACGGTATTGCCGGCGCTGGCGACCTTCTTCTTGGTGCCCACCACCACGACCTGGGTGACCGGCTCCTTGGTGACGGTTTCGGAAATCACGCGGCGGGACTGCTCCACGCCGTCCACCAGGACGATCTCGGCCACCACGTCTTTGCTGCCGTTGACGCCCTTGGTTTTCACCTTTTCATAGGTGGTGTACTGCTTGCTGTCCTGCTCCTTCTGCACATCGAAGGCAATGTCCTCGCTGTACTTCAGGGTGCGAACAACCTGCACCCGCAGGTAGGGCTGCGGCCGCTGCACCAGAACCTCGTCCCCGATATGCACCATATCGGTGTTCTGATAAGCCGCGTTCATGGCGCGCAGCTCGGAAAGGGTCATATCGTTTTTCCGGGCCACCGCGCCCAGGGTTTCGCCGGCCTGGACGGTGTAGTGCTTGGCCACCACGGTTTCCCGGGTCAGATAAGCTTTCATATCGGCGGCAGAGACGATGGAGGAGATGGGATACAGCCCGTCCACCACCTGCACCTTCTGGATAAATTCGGCCCGCTCGTCGGCGCTGCCGTTGCGGTAGGAGCTGAGGATGTCGTTCAGCACGGCGTCCAGTTCGGCCCGGGATTCGACAGAACCTTCAAATTTATCATCGATATACAGGCCGCTGACCTGGGCGATGGAATCGCTCGAGGAGCGGAGGATCTCGTCACACAGGGAGGTTTCGTCCAGCTTATCCTTCTGGTTGACCACCGCGATGGTCAGCTTGGGCGTCCGCTCCACCTTAAAGGAGTTATCCGTATTGTTGACGCGCTCCACCGCCATGGTGGCCGCCTTGTCGTACACCGATTCGTCGGTAATATACCCCAGCTGCTGGCCGTCGTATTCGAGAACCAGGCCGAAGGTCAAACCGCTCCAATACCGGACGGTGAACAGCAGCACGAACGCCGCCGCCACGGGCAGGGCCAGGTTGACCAGGCTGACGGCCGCCTTGCGGTGCCGCTTAACCGCCAGAACAGGCAGGAGCAGGGCCTGGGGAATGGACAGCAGAGGGTGGCGCCGGTAAGCGGCGCGCACCCGGCGGCCGGCCTCCGGGAAGCCCTGGGCGATGCGCTTGCACTCGCCGGCCAGAGCGCGCAGATGGCGGAGGAGCAGTCTGTCCGCCACCCGATAGAAAAACCGCCCGACCGGAGCGAGGAGACGGGCCAGGCGTTTACCGGCCCGGCGGGCCAGCCGCGCCGTGCGGACGCCCGTGAAATAGCTGACAGTATATACGGCATGAAGCGCCGTGAAAATTCCGGAAAGACACAGTTTCGAGACTTTGACCAATTGGCGGGCGATGGGCTTTTGATCCTCTTCGTTCCCGTTGCTTGACAAACGACTCACATCCTTTCACTGCCTGCCGGACGGGGGCTGCCCTATCCGGCCTATAAGCAAGACAGAAGTTACAGGTTTGTAACTTCTTTGTCTTATTATACTCATTTTTTTCCGGAAGGCAATGCCTGGATGCAAACTTCATTAGATATAAACGAATATCGCACGCTGTTTCGTGCAGAATGCCAACGATTTACCGGTTGTTTTCATAAGCTAGACGGGCGGGCGTCCAAGATTGCAGGACGGCGACCATGGCGGCGGCAGCGCGGCGGGCACCCGGGAGATCGTGCTCTAGGTAATTGCCGCACTCCACGGCGGAAGCGCCGGGAATCTCCTCTTCAAAGGCGGCGGTGAAGGCCAGCGCGTCCCGCATGAGGGCGATGGCGTCGGCCTCGCCAATGCCGCGGGTGAGAAAATAGAAGCCGGTGCGGCAGCCCATGGGACCGAAATAAATCACCCCGTCCTTATGAGAACTGTTGCGCACATAGGTGGCAACCAGGTGTTCGATGGTATGGAGGACGGGAGGATCCAGATACGGTGGGGTATTGGGTTTGATGAAGCGGACGTCGTAGGTGACGACGTCGCCGTCGGTGCGGGAGGTATACATACCCGGCGTCAGGCGGGTGTGATCCACTTGAAAGCTGGCGATTTTCTCCATGGGGACGACCTCTTTCTTTTAATATGTATATATAGAGCGATTCCTTATAGAAATGGGGTTTTTCTTCCTCATCCGACAAAAGGGGAAACTTGTCCCCCCGTAGGGTTCGGGAATAGGGGTGGTTGAGCGCCGCCCCGCCGGCGGGCGATGCTCGCCCCTGCAGGGAAGCCGCTGGCTTCGGCGGGACGTACCGGCGCGTCGCTCGATCGAGGCTCTTACGGCGTGAGACTTTCCCACTTTTCCATGGTGGAGCTTGACGTTCCTATATACGGGCCCTATACTGTTGTACGCAAAGGGGGGATGACTTATCGAACGCAGAAAACCGGGGCCTCATCCGGAGAAGCCATTGGACACGGCCATTAACCTCAGAATCGATCGGGAAACGATGGAACAGCTTCAATTCTGCATGGACAGGCTGGACATAACCCGTTCCGCCGTTTTGAGGAAAGGCGTTCGCGACTTATACGACAGGCTGAAAAGTCCTTGAGGGAGGCGGCGTGACTACTATACCATACGCCGTCGGTTCTTTCAAGCAGGCCGGCGACATCCGAAAACGAGCACAGGCTTTTCGCCTGTGCTCGTTTTGTCAGCCATCGTACCGGCCGGGTAGATCGCTGGAAAAGCCCCGATCCTGGGTGATTTCGATCATCGGCTGTCCGGTGGGCAGAGCGGCGCGGAAGGCGGTGATCATATCCTCCGCCTCCGCCGCGGCCAGCTCGTACAAATCGAAGAAGCTGTCCGTACTGGTCAGCGCGGGATCGTCCGGATTGTGCCACGGGCGATGGGCCTCGTTGGCATAGTCCCAGTCGGAGGTATCCGCCGGGCGCAGCAGGGCGGAGGCGAAATGGGCCCGGCCGCTCACCGCCTCGACCGGGCGCAGGATCCACCGGCGCCGCAGGCCCGAACGGTCAGTCATCAGGCGCAGCACCCGGCGCATATCCGCCGGCGCCTGGCCGATATGGGCGGGGTCCGCGTCCGCCGTGCCGAACCAGGCGGCGAACAGCGGGGCGTACAGCCGGCCAATGGCCAGGTTGACCGCCTCCCGCTCCGGGGGCAGCACGGCGGTCAGCTTGAAATCCTGCACCAGGCGGCCGGTTTCCCGCCGCAGGATAATGGTGTCCAGGGCGCTTTCGATCCGGAAATGATACGTATGGGCGCTCTTGGCGTAGGCCGGCTGTTCCTCAGCGAGCACCTCCTGCCAGCAGCGGACATAGGGGTGGGCCGTCCTGTCCAGGGCATAATGGCAGAAAAAGCCCTCCACATAGCTTTGCATCAAAGAGCGCTCCGGTTCCTCCGTCCGGTTGAGGACGGCACGGAAACCTTCGAAAATGCGGGCGGGGCTCAGCTTATGCATCCGCACGCCCTCGCGCACGTAGCTCTTCCCCGGCTCCCACGGCAGGATGCGGTGAAAGAAAAACAAATCGGGGCCCTGGGCGCCGATGAGGCCCGCGTCCCGGTCGGCAACCGGGGCCCCTGCCTGGCGCAGGCGGGAAAAGACCCGCTGCGCGAATTGATAATGGGTAATCAGAGCCGGCACGACCAGCCCTCCTTCGTGGTGACAAAATACGGCCGGAAACCTTGAAAAAGCCGGGTTTTGCGGCATACAAGGCCGCAAAATGCGGGCCACATCCATGGCCCGCAAGGGAGTTTCCGGGTCGGCGCCATCCGTTGCGGCGCTGAACCCAGTATAGCACACTTTCCGGCAAAAGGGAGCAACAAACGTGAATTTCCAGCGGATTCCTGAAAGGAATACGCAGGATTCCTGAAAGGAATACGCAGGATTCCTGAAAGGAATGCGCGGGATTCCTGAAAGGAATACGCGGGATTCCTGAAAGGAATGCGCAGGATTCCTAGAAGGAATGCTCATGTGCGGTAAAGTAACACACAAGAATTTGATAGACAGCCACTCTCTTTTCCGAATGTATTTACATCTTTTCTCTTGACAGGTTCACACAAATTGCCTAAACTGTACTTATTGAATAAGTACACTTATTACGATAAGTACGCATGGCGAGGTGAGAAAGTGGAGATTATCATAAGTAATAGCAGTGATAAGCCTATTTACGAACAAATCTGTATGCAAGTAAAAAGTTTTATTATGGACGGCACATTATCTGCTGGCGAAGCCCTCCCTTCTATGAGAGCTTTAGCAAAAGATTTACATATCAGTGTTATTACCGTTCAGAGAGCATATGAAGATTTAACGAGAGATGGATTTATAGAAACTGTATCTGGAAAAGGCAGTTTTGTAGCATCACAGAATAGGGAATTTATTCAAGAGGAACAGTTACGAATTGCTGAAGAACTTTTGCAAAAAGTCGCAGAAATTGGTCGGGCGCATGGTATTAGTCTGGAGCAAATGACGAATATCCTAAAACTATTTTACGAGGAGTAACGAGAGGTGACAGGCATGGATAATAACATTTTGGTACAGAATT
>ENA-ORTH01000544-ORTH01000544.1-human-gut-metagenome-genome-assembly--contig:-NODE-544-length-46593-cov-3.195754_pt1 | contig 46593 bp, 39 predicted proteins | sample MGYA00241914_ERZ509192 | MGnify/ENA primary metagenome ERZ509192 (study PRJEB26280, sample SAMEA2338826) | human gut metagenome | biome: human gut; feature: human-associated habitat; material: faeces...
GGGGGGGTCCTCTAAATGAGAGAGAACTCCCGAATTCCCGGTCCCGAGCCTGCAAGACACCATCAACAGCATGATGTAATACCGCCTGAATCGCAGCCTGCGGCATTTCGTCCTGTGGTGCCGCCGCCGAATCAACGTTCCAGCGCTCGACGAGCCGCATCTGCGCCTACCGATTCACGCCTTATGGCTGCTCCCGATCTCTCGCGTTCCGAAGAGATCCTCCGCGTTCGCAAGAAGCGCAAAAAGCATTCGGCGCGCAAAGCCGTTCTTATCACGCTCGCGGCTATCGTGTGCGTGTTCGGACTGGTGGGCGGCGCGGCGGCTTTGTACCTCAATTCCATCAATCAGGCGCTTTCCTTCGACAACAAGCAGGAGGCCGATAATCTGAAGGCCGCTCTTCAGCCGGTGACCGCCGAGACGAAGGATAAGCCGTTCTACATGCTCGTGCTGGGTTCGGTCGCACGCGAGTGCGACGAGGCCTCTCGCTCCGATGTCATCATCCTCACGCGCGTCGATCCGCAGAACGGCACTATCACCATGGTCTCCATTCCGCGCGACACGATGGTCGAGCTACCTGGTCACGGCCGACAGAAGATCAATGCGGCGTATGCCTTCGACGGTGCGGCTGGGGCGGTGGATGCGGTGTCGAAATTTGCCGGCGTGCCCATCACCCACTATGCGGAAATACACTTTCAGGAACTCGAGACACTCGTCGATACGCTAGGCGGGGTGTGGGTGAACGTACCCGTCACCAACGATGAAACCGGCTCAAGCAATACCGGAAAGCGCATCGAAGCCGGAGAGCAGCTGCTCAACGGCGAACAGGCGCTCGCGTTTGCGCGTGAACGCTACGGATACACGCGCGGCGATTTCCAACGCGCCGACAACCAGCGGATACTGGCCCAGGCCATCGTCAAGAAGGTGCTCGATGTATCGCCGCTCGATCTTCCCGGCACCGTCCAGCAGCTTGCTGAATGTGTGAGCACTGACTATGGTCTCAACGAGATTATCGAACTGGCTCAGAAATTCCAAACAGCCGGGGCCGTGACGTTCTATTCGGGGCTCGTGCCCTCGTCCACAACCACGATCGACGGCATAAGCTACGTAGTGACGGAGTATCCGGGCTGGACGGAGATGATGCAGCGGGTTGATGCGGGCGAGGATCCGAACGCCGCACCCACTGCAGGCGCCGAGTCCTCCGATACGACCGATACAGCAAGCACGTCGGGCGAACCCCAAGAGGGCGACGGGCCAGCTTCAAATGCGACGGAGTCATTGTGATGGCTTCTGCGGTCAAGCTCAGGCAGGTAACCATGCGTAAAGGACGTTCATGACTCTTCTGGAATTGATAAAGCTTCTGCGAAAGCATCTGAAGCTCGTTATCGCGCTTCCCATTGCGTGCGCAATAGCGATGGCGGCCTTCGCATGGCTGTTTTTGCCGAACCAGTATTCAGCCAGCGTTTCGATGTATGTGCTGACGAAATCGGACAGCGAGTCGAGCGGCGTGTCGAACACTGACTTGACGGCCAGCCAGATGCTCACGAACGACGTGGCGGCCCTTATCGAGCGCGATCGCGTGCTCAGCGACGCCGCGTCGGCGCTGCATATGGACTCGCTCGCCGGATATGACATCAAGGTCACGAGCGCGACCACGACGCGCGTGCTCACGCTCACCGTCACGGGGGAGTCGGCGCAGTCCGTCGCCATCGTCGCGAACCAGCTGGCCGCGACCACTGACAACGTCGCGCAGGAAGCTATGGACGTGCGCGCGGTCAACGCCATCGACAAGGCGGTAGAGCCCGCCGCTCCTTCCGGCCCTCCACGCGCGATGTACACCGCCGTCGCGTTCCTCGCGGGCATTTTCTTGGCTGTTGCCATCGTTGTGCTCATCGATATGGTGAATACGCGCGTGCGCAGTGCGGAGGAAGCGGAAGAACTGCTCGGATTGCCGATTATCGGCCGGATTCCAACCATCAAGGGCTAGGAGGGGATCATGGCCAAGAAGAAAAAGCAGTCTTCAAACCAACTCGAGATACAGAACGCGGCGAAGACGCTGTTCGCGAACATCCGGTTCATGTCAGTTGACGAGCCCATCAAATCCATCGTCATTACGAGTTCGGTGCCAAACGAGGGGAAGTCGACCGTTTCAGTCAATCTAGCGCAAGCGATGGCGACGGCCGGAAAGCGCGTGCTGCTCGTCGAGGCGGATATGCGACGGCGCAGCTTAGCTTCGATGCTGAAGGTGCGTGCTTCGTCGGGTCTGTACGCGGTGTTGTCCGATGCTGCGCCGCTGGATGCTGCCGTGGTAAGCACGACGACAGCTAACCTGCAGTTTCTCGATACCGAGCCGAATATTCCGAATCCAGCCGACTTGATCTCATCGAAGCGCTTCAGCCGTCTGGTGAGTCAGCTGGAAAGAGGCTACGACTATGTGATCTTCGACATGCCGCCGGTTGGCACGTTCGTGGATGCTGCCATCCTTTCGACGCTCGTTGATGCGACGATTATGGTCGTTCGACCGAATCTGACGAAGCGTTCTGAGCTAATGGAGGCTTACGAGCAGCTGCAGAAGGCCAACGCTAAGGTGATCGGCGTATGCGCCACGTTCGTTGAGGGTTCTGGATCCGAATACTATTACGCGTACTACACCAATTCGGGCGAACGGGTGAAGCCCGAGGTTTCTCAGAACGTTGCTCCTGCGACGTCTGCCTCGCATGCGTCCATGTCGAAACAGCAGGCGTATCGCTCGAATCCGCATCCGACGACGGCGAGCGTCGTGCCGCCGAAACGGGGTTCGAGGAGATAGCCGATGCGCGATCTCCATTGCCATATAGTGCCGGGCGTCGACGATGGTGCCCCCGACCTGGCGGCATCGCTTGCGATGCTTGAGGCTGCGAAGGGCGCGGGCATTACGTCTATCGTATGCACGCCGCACGTACGCGATCCATATTTCGATTATAGAGCGATGCGAGAAGCGTTCGAGTTGTTGCGAGCACATGCCGACGGGTTTCCTCTGACGATGGGCTGGGAGGTCAACCACGCGAAGCTTATGGAGCTCGGAATGGAGTGGGCTGATCGGTTGCACTTCGATGGCACGAACGAATTCCTTTTGGAGCTGTCGACGCGCTGTCATAAGCACGATTTCGACGTGTACGAGCGAACGATCTTCGAACTGCAGGGCAAAGGCTATACGGTGATCATCGCGCATCCCGAGCGCTACCTTGCGGTGCAGGAGGACGTGGAGGTGGCGCGCGAGCTAGTGCGCATGGGCTGCAAGCTGCAGGCCTCGGCCGATTTCGTGGTAGGCGGGCGCATGGGCAAGGAACGAAAGCCGGCAAAGAAGCTGTTCGAGGAGAACCTGTACAGCTACATTGCAAGCGACGCGCATCGAGTGGAGCATTACGACTGCTTCGCTGAGGCGCGGAGGACATACCGATGCCGAGGAGCGCATGCGCGTATGTGAGAGTGAACGATGGGTCGGCTGAACGCTGGCTGCCCGCGCGACGGCAAGCTTTTTGCCGCTTGATCGCAGCAGAAGCGCTGTGACCAAGCGGCAGGAAACTGCACCTGTTGCGCAAATGCGGCTGACTCTCTTGCAGTAGGCCGTCGAAGCGTACGCATATCTTGAGGAAAGCGGGATCGTCGCTGGGTGCGCGTTCCGGATCGATCAAGAGGACTATATCGTTGTTGCGTTTTGGCCGAATGGCTCAAGCGAAGCCATATTCCCATTGGTCTTACTAGGGAGGTGATGGCATGTGGTACGTCGTGCAAACAGTCGGCGGTCAGGAAAAGCACGTGCTTGATCTGATCTATAAGCTTGTCGACGAAGAACTGATCCAAGAGTGCTTCATCCCCCAATACGAGGTAAAAAAACGTATCCGGGGCGTGTGGACCATATGCACCGAGGTGCTGCTGCCCGGTTATATATTCGTGATCACCGAACATCCTGGGAGGCTGCAAGAGGCGCTGCGAAGCGTCCCGAAGTTCACCAGACTTTTGGGCAACAACGATGTGTTCATCCCTCTTGACGATCAAGAAGCCGCCTTCGTCAACGCGTTCACAAAACCCGGCCATCGCGTGGTCGAGTTTTCGAACGGTGTGATGGAAGGGGACGAGATCGTGATCCTCAACGGCCCGCTTATGAATCAGACGGGCCTCATCAAGAAGCTCGATCGCCACAAGCGCCTTGCGTATCTGGAGATGGAGATTCTTGGCCGTAAGAAAACCGTCAAAATCGGATTAGAGATTGTTCGGAAAAGACCCTGACAACACAATAGACATGACCGCTACAGGTGCTGGCGCGCTGATTGACGACGATTTTGCGGGAGCAGGGGAAAGCGTTTCGGCGGACGGCGCTGAGACTTTTGCATATCCGATGCTTGGCAAGGATGGGTTTGAGAAAACGCTCGAGGAGGGCTGCGAGACGGCAGCCATGCTCGCGTCCGATGTGGCGTTCTTGGTTCCCGAACTTGTTTCCGAAGTCGAGGGCCCCGTGCCTGTTCCTGTGCGGCTTAATGATCGAGTCGTTTATCGTTTTGTTAAAAGAATTTTCGATATCGTATTCTCGCTGTGCGCGATCACGATACTGCTGGTTCCATCGATCTTTTTGTGCATTGCAATTCGTATCGAGAGTCCAGGAAACCCCCTGTATTCCCAAAAACGAGTGGGTCGGATCGGACGTAATGGCGAGGTGTGCACTTTCGACATGTACAAGTTTCGTTCCATGCATAAAGATGCCGATGAGCGTCTGGCCGAACTTCAAGAACTTAACGAAGCCGATGGCCCGCTTTTCAAGATCAAGGATGATCCGCGCGTCACGCGCATCGGCCGCTTCATCCGTAAACACTCGATCGACGAGCTCCCGCAGTTCCTGAATTGCCTCGCGGGTCAGCTTTCGTGCGTAGGTCCGCGTCCACCGCTTCCTTCCGAGGTCGCCCAGTATGATGAGCGCGCCATGCAGAGGCTATCCGTCAAACCTGGCCTCACCGGTTACTGGCAGGTGTGGGGTCGCAGCGACACCGGGTTCGACGACATGGTAGCCATGGACCTCGCTTATATCGAAGAGCGCTCGTTCGCCACTGACCTGCGGGTGATCGTGGAGACAACAAGTGTGATGATGTCCGGCAAAGGAGCTTGTTAGCGAATGCAGTCCCCTAAAGTACGAGATAGGGGTAGCTTGAGCATTCTCTATTTCTCTCAATTCTATCCTCCAGAAAACATCGCCAGTGCGTTCAGGGCTGACGAGCACTCGAGAGCATGGGTCGAGGATGGATCTGATGTGACGGTGTTCACCGGATGGCCCAATTATCCTACCGGCTCGGTGTTTCCTGGCTATAAGGTCGAAATGCTCGCAGAGGAACGTCGCTACGGCGTTCGCGTCCTTCGCAGCAAGCTCGTCGCAAAGCCTAACACGAACATCGCGCGACGTATTATGAACGGCATGAGCTTCCTTGTGTGCGGTGCGATCAACATCGTGCTCAACGGAAAGAGGATCGGCAAAAACTATGATATCGTTTTAGCTTCATCTGGCACCGTATTCGCCGGATGTCTAGGGCTGCTTTACGCCAAAACTCACGACTTACCCTTCGTCATCGAATTCAGAGACATCACGTTCGAGCAGATGGTAGCTACGGGGACGTCGGAAGATAGCTGGAAGGTCAAGATAATGCGGACTATCGAGCTTTATCTTGCGAGATCCTCCGCGCACGTCGTCGTGCTCACGAAGGGGTTCAAGAGGCTTCTCTGCGAGAGTGGGGTCGATGGCAACTCTGTTTCTGTGGTGCCGAACGGTGCCGATGCGGCTGTTTGTGCCAGCAGCGACGTTTCAGATGAACTGGTTTTAGGCTACTACGGCACCATGGGAATATCTCAAGATGTGCCGAGAACGCTAAAATACGCCGAAGCGGTCAAACGACTGGGCATACCCCTGCGATACGTTATCGTCGGCGAAGGTGCTACGCGCTCCGATGTCGAGAAGGCTATAGCCACGAATGAATATCCCTTCGCTCGGCTGCTGAGAGGCATGCCAAAAAAAGAGCTCGAACATTATTACCAGGTGACCGACGTATGCGTCGTATCGCTCCAGCCGAGCGCTTCGTTCAATGCGACGCTACCTTCGAAGATTCTCGAATCGTTCGCTCGCGGGATTCCTGTACTCTTCATCGGGCCCGAAGGAGAAGCGGCGGAGCTTGTGAGGGAGAGTGGCGCGGGTATAGCCCTTACAGGAAGCGATGAAGAAAATATCGCTACTCTAAGAATATTCTTCTCCAATCCTGATTATCGCGACGAATTGCGTGCAATGGGAGATCGGGCTGTCAGAACCATAGAGTGTCGTTTCTCGCGAAAGAAGCTGGCCAGCCAAATGCTCGACATTTTAAAAAGCGCTGCGGACAGGGGAAATCGGCATGATGATTAACGTTATAGGACTCGGCTATATTGGCCTTCCAACCGCACTCATGTTTGCGGCTCATGGGGTTGAGGTCGTTGGAACCGATTACGACAAAAACCTTGTGACTACGCTTAATAAAGGAAAAACGACGTTTAAGGAGGAGGGTCTAGACGATCTGTTCTCCAATGCGATGAAGGCTGGAGTCTCATTCACGACCGAGTACCAAACCTGCGATACCTACATTGTGTCGGTACCCACCCCTTATGACAAATGCTCAAAAAAGATCGATCCGGCTTATGTAGTTGCTGCAGTCGAATCGGCTCTCGACGTATGCCGACAAGGATCGATCATCGTTGTCGAATCAACCGTCTCTCCGGGCACAATCGACAAGTACGTGCGCCCGGCGATAGTTGGCAAAGGGTTTGCTATTGGCAAGGACGTCCATCTCGCCCATGCCCCCGAGCGCATCATACCGGGCAACATGATCCACGAACTCACGAGCAACAACCGTACGATCGGGGCAGACGATCCGCAGATAGGTGAACGGGTGAAGGAGCTGTATTCGTCTTTCTGTGTGGGGGAAATCGCGATTACCGACATACGGACGGCCGAGATGACCAAAGTGGTTGAAAATACGTTCCGTGACATCAACATTGCATTCGCGAACGAACTCGCCAAGATTTGCCATTCGGACGGCATGGACGTCCATGAGATCATCCGAATAGCCAACAAACACCCCCGGGTGAACATCTTATCGCCAGGGCCAGGCGTGGGCGGGCACTGCATCAGCGTCGACCCCTGGTTTCTTGTCGGGGACTATCCGGAGCTCGCGCGTCTCATTCGCAACGCGCGCGAGACTAACGACTCGATGCCCGAGTTCGTACTCGCGCGCGCAAGCGAGATTATGAAGGAAAACGACATAGAACCCTCCGAGGTTGGAGTCTACGGTCTCACTTACAAAGAGGATGTCAACGACGTGAGGGAGTCGCCCACTCTGCAGATGGTCGACAGCATGAAGCGCCACCTTTCCAGCGAACCCTGCAAGGTCTACGATCCGTGGGTCGAGAACGACATCGTGCCCAATCAGGTGCATTCAATGGACGTCTTCCTTGAGAACCTCAGGATGGTGATCGTCATGGTTGGGCACTCACAGCTGAAACGCGACCTCTCTGTCTTCGATGGACTTATAGTGCTCGATACGCGCAACGTGTGCGGAGACGGAGAGAATGTGCACAAGCTATAGCATGACCGTCTCGAACGAATTCAAAAAGAAGGTTATGCTCGTCTTCGGTACGCGTCCGGAGGCGATCAAGATGTGTCCACTCGCAAATGAGTTGAAAAGCCGGCCTGACGAGTTCGAAGCTGTCGTGTGCGTCACGGGCCAGCATCGTGAGATGCTCGACCAGGTCCTTCGCGCATTCTCGGTCGAGCCGGATCACGACCTCGCCATCATGAGACCAGGGCAAACACTTTTCGATATTACGTGCGACGTACTGCTCGACATAAGGGCGGTGCTCGAGAAGGAGCGTCCCGATGTAGTGCTCGTCCATGGCGATACGACGACCTCGTTTGCGGCAGCGCTCGCATGCTTCTATCTCCGCATTCCCGTCGGCCACGTCGAGGCGGGACTTCGCACACGTAATCTGCTGTCCCCCTGGCCCGAGGAATTCAACCGTCAGGCGGTCGATGTTCTGGCCGAATATTATTTCGCTCCGACCTACCGGTCTAAGCAGAACTTGATCGATGAAGGAAAGCCTTCAGAAAAGATCTTTGTGACAGGGAACACTGGGATAGACGCGCTTCGAACAACGGTGCGAGACGGATATCGAAACGAACACCTCGACTGGGCGCACGGCTCCCGCCTCATTCTGATCACCGCGCATCGACGCGAGAACCTGGGCGAGCCGATGGCGCGGATGTTCCGGGCCATCAGGCGCGTCATGGACGAGCACCCTGACGTGAAGGCCATCTACCCTATCCACATGAATCCTCAAGTGCGGGAAGTCGCCGAAAGGGAGCTATCGGGCGAGGATCGCATTAGAATCATCGATCCACTGGAGGTCGTAGATTTTCATAATTTCATCGCGGCGAGCTATCTCGTGCTTACGGACTCGGGCGGGATACAGGAAGAGGCTCCGAGTCTCGGCAAGCCTGTGCTTGTCATGCGCGATACCACTGAAAGGCCTGAAGGAGTGGTCTGTGGCACTCTAAAGCTCGTCGGGACCGAGGAGCAGGCGGTCTATTCGAGTTTTAGCGAGCTACTTGACTCGGACAAGGCCTACCGATCGATGTCACGAGCCTCGAATCCGTATGGGGACGGGCATGCAAGCGAGCGCATAGCCGACGTGCTGGGAGGGAAGGAGCCGGCGTGCCTGCTTTGACGAAAGCACGGCTCTATCTCGACACAGCTCGGCACCTCAAGCTGAGCCAGATGCTCTACAGAATGTGGAGGAAAGCTGGCGGCGTCACCCCTTTGAAACTTGGATATATTCCACGTACCAAGGCGGGAGATGCCGATATCTCTCGGATAGCCCTTCTCCCGGAACTCGATTTCGACCCGGTGTTCCTAGCCCGTTTTGACTGCGAGGCAATCTTGTGTGACGAGCTGACGCTACTTCATCACACAGAATCAATTGATTGGAAGACATGCTGGAGTGCCGATCTGTCGACCCCACTCTGGCGCTTCAACCTGCATTATCATGAATACCTTCTTCCTCTTGCGAAGCGCTACCTTGACGGTGACGGCGATCGCTACCTACGCAAGGCGATGGCCATTATGGAATCGTGGATGTGCGCCAATGCGAAGCCGGGAGACGGGATAGGTTGGGATCCCTACACTATCTCCATGAGACTTGTGAACTGGCTCGCGTTCTACGGAGAGCTCGAGGATGTTTTGGGTGAGGATCGCGCATTTGTGGAGGGCATGAATGCGTCTTTGGCAAGTCAGTACTCTTATCTGGCACGTCATCTTGAGAAGGACCTTCTCGCGAACCACTACTTCGAAAACCTTAAGGCCCTTGTCTTGGGCGCGCTATACTTCGGCGATGAGGACACCCTTGCAATAGCTTTCCCGCTCCTCGAGAGTCAAGTATGTGAACAAGTGCTCCCTGATGGTATGCATTTCGAGTTAAGTCCGATGTACCACAAGATCATTCTCGAAGACGTGCTGCGGGTTGTCGCGTCGCTCGAGAAGAATGGAAACGACTTGGGAGAGCTGGGGATCTGCGTCCAGCGGATGTGCGACTGCCTTTACTCGCTCGAACGTAATACGAATCGTACCCCCCTGTTCAACGATTCAGGCGACAATGTCGCAAAGCACAAGGATGCTCTCCTCGCCTGTGCGAAAGAGCGCTTCGGAACGATCCCCCGGTATCGTGAGGACTTTCCGGATGCCGGCTATTATCTTATGGAGCGCGATTGCGGAGGCCGTGTTGTCAAGATGGTGTTCGATGCCGGGAACCCTGGGCCTGAGTATGCGATGGGGCATGCGCATTGCGATGCGCTTTCCTTTGAAGTGTTCATCGATGGCGAACCGTGGATAGTTAACTGCGGAACCTATGCGTATCAAGATCCACTTAGGCTCGAACTCAAGCGTACGGCTTCGCACAATACTGTCATGGTCGACGGATGCGAGCAGTCGGAATGCTGGGCATCTTTCAGGGTGGGCAGACGTTCTTCTTCGGTCTTCGCAGCCCGAGAGGATGGTATCCTTTCCGGCTCGATAGTCGATGCACGAGGATGGACCGTCTCGCGATCCGTTTCACTCGACGGCGAGATTCTCTGCGTAGTCGACAAGGTTGCAAGCGGAAAAGATTTGGACTGCTTCTGGCATTTCGCATTCGGCGAGCCTCCGAGCATTGGCGATGGGGCCCAAGCGAAGGCAAGGTCCTCTTTGTCGAATTATTCCCCAGATTTCGGATGCTTGGCCGAGATCGAAAGTTGTTCATATCGAGGATCGGGAACGTTGACCTCCCAATGGTTGGTGCCAACTCCGAAAGTGTTTTCAAAGGAGGAATCGTGAAACAACTGTTCTTAATGGTCGACGACGGCAGCGTGAGATTGGTGGACGTGCCCGCGCCAACCCCCAAGCACGGTTACGTGATCGTCGAGACACTCTGGTCGGTGGTAAGTGCCGGCACTGAGCGTACGCTCGCCTCGTTCGGGAGCAAGAATCTGCTATCGAAGGCACTTGAAAGACCTGATCAAGTTAAGAAAGTACTCGAAAAATTGTCGACGGACGGTCTTGTCGCCACGATGGAAGCCGCCTTCAACAAGCTTGGAGAGCCTATGCCCATGGGGTATTCCGCGGTAGGCCGCGTGCTGTCGTGTGGCAAAGGGGTCTCGGACCTACTTCCCGGCGACTTAGTCGCAATGGCCGGGCAGGCGTACCATGCTGAAGTAAACCGCGTTAACCGGAATCTTGTGGCGAAACTGCCGGAAGGCTTCGCCGACCCGCGTCAGGCGGCGTTTTGCGCGCTCGGCGGCATTGCGCTCCAAGGCATACATCAGGCGGACGTGCGACCGGGTGAGACAGTGGCTGTCATCGGCTTGGGGCTCATTGGACACATCTGCGCTCGGATCCTCGATGCGTATGGATGTGACGTCCTCGGATACGACGTGGTCGACAAATCGATAGAGGGCACCCGGCTCAAGGCGTTCATCAACTCACTTGATGACAATGCTGCCGAACTGACCCTGGGGCAGACGCAGGGCCGAGGAGCCGACAAGGTTATCATCACTGCCGCGACTGATTCGAACGCCCCCATGGACCTCGCCGCTGCCATAGCTCGCGACAGGGCGACCATCTGCATGATAGGCGTCACAAAGATGGATATCGACAGGCGCCTCTACTATCAAAAGGAGCTTACGTTCACGATAGCCCGGTCCTACGGCGCCGGTCGCTACGATTCGACGTACGAAGAACAGGGTGTGGACTATCCAATAGGCTACGTTCGCTTCACTGAAGGGCGCAATATCGAGGAATTCATACGGCTCTTGCATGCCGGGAGACTCAATCTTTCCGATCTCGTTACGCACGAGGTTCCGTTCGAGGATGCCCGGATCGCTTACGAGATGATCACGACCAACAAGACAAACGAGCGCTACATTGGGATACTCCTCGGGTATGCCGAGCGGGAAGGGAAGCTCGACGCTACTGCTCGCGCCTGCCTTGCAGGGAAGAAGCCTGTAGATGGAACGGTGAATGTGGGGCTCATCGGTGGAGGGAGTTTTGCGCGCAGCACAATCATACCGGGCATGAAAAGCGATGGCCGATACGCCATCAAAGCCTTGGCCACAACAGGAGGCGTGAGCACGGGGCAGACCGCCGCAGAAGCCGAGTTCTCCTACATTACAAGTGATTACCACGAGATCATTGAAGATTCTGAGATCGATCTCGTGATTGTTTCCACCAGCCACAGCTCTCATGCCCGCATCGTCGTTGAGGCCCTAGAGGTGGGGAAGAGCGTGTATTGCGAGAAGCCGTTGTGCCTCACGCTCGATGAACTTGAAGCCGTCGAGCGTGCTTACCGCGAGAGCGAGGGGCAGTTGTTCTGCGGGATGAACCGCCGGCACGCCCCGTGCATCGTCCAGATTCGAGAAGACCTGCATACCGATAAGCTTCCTGCGGTGTACGACTACATTGTTAACGCTGGCGATATACCTGCGGACCATTGGACTCAAGACCCCGCTATCGGCGGCGGGCGCATAATCGGAGAAGCCTGCCATATGGTAGACGTAGTGCAAAGCCTCGACGAGAGCGGGATCGAATCGCTTGACGTGACCTTTGCGAACGTCCCCGTCCATCCATGCGGAGACAATGCCCTCATCACTATGAGGATGCGTTCGGGGGCGATCGCAAATATCGTATATACGTCTGCAGGTTCGAAGAAGTATCCCAAAGAACAGTTGCGCGTGTTCAGCGCGGGCAACGTCTACGAGATGAACAACTATGTTGGACTGACGCGCTACAGCAACGCGAAGAAAAGCTCCCCGAAGATCAAACAGGACAAGGGCTTCGCTAACGAGTATGACTTCATGTTGAAAGTGCTGCGAGGAGAAGTCGAAAACAAAGCCATTGAAGATGCTTTCGAGGGTCACCGGATGCTGCTTGAGGCATTGCATGGATAAAATGGCCATCTACAACCGGCTGCCGATTTTCATGCAGAATTGGGCATGCTCTTTAGAGGGCGCGCATATTGTCACGACGAGATTCGGATCCTCATTTCGCAGGTTATTACAGGATTATGAGATGAGAGTCCGGTGGAGTCCCGAACAGATTGCGGCATACCGCGATGAGCGACTTCGCATTATGGTTAAACATTGCTACGAGACTGTTCCTTATTACAAAAACGTGTTCGATGAAGGAGGGATTAACCCCGTCTCCATTAAAGGTCTTGAAGATTTACCTAAGCTCCCATTGCTCACAAAAAAAGAAGTAAACAGAGCCCCGGATCAATTTCTATCTTCTGCTTACGTCGGCAAGAGGATAAAACACCACACAAGCGGAACAACGGGCTCGGGTTTTGTCTTTTACACTAGCCCTGAAGCAATTAGCGAACAATGGGCTTGTTGGTGGAGATTTAGAAGATCATTGGGTATCGAATTCGGTACTCCTCAGGCAATGTTTGGTACCCAGAAAGTTGTGCCAATTACACAAACGACACCGCCGTACTGGCGAGAGAACAAGCCGAGCAGTCAGGTGTACTTCAGCGCTTTTCATGAACGTGAAGAAAACCTCGCAGAATACTGTAGGGAAATCCAAAGAAGGCACATTCCCTGGATTCATGGCTATCCATCATTACTTACACCGTTGGCTTCTTTTGCTGAAAAAAACGGCATGCTCTTCCCCGATATCCGTTTCGTAACCACCGGGGCGGAAAACCTCTACGAGCATCAAGCTGAGCTTATCGAGCGCGCTTTTGGAATTCGTCCGCATCAGCACTATGGAATGTGCGAAGGTGTTGCGAATTTCTCTCAAGACGACAAATACCGGATGTTCGTTGACGAAGACTACGCGGCTGTTGAATTCATCGACGAAAGAAGAGTTGTCGGAACAACTTTAACGAACATGGCCATGCCCCTGCTTCGGTGGGATACTGGAGACGTAGCCGAAGTGAAAACACTTCCCGATGGCAAACGTGAAATCGTTTCGCTGGATGGGCGGACCGAAGACAGCGTGCTGCTTCCAGACGGCACGACAGTGGGAAAGCTAGATCACGTGTTCAAAGATACCGTTCATATAGCAGAAGCTCAGATCCATCAAAATTCCGACCTCAGTATCACGGTGTACGCAGTTAAAACCCAAGAGGACGTTTCCGCAGACGAACGAAAAGCTCTCCAGCAATTTGAAGCGAGCTTTACGTGCGCTGTTCCTATCAACTTCAAGTATGTTGCCGAGATACCGCGAGCGAATTCGGGCAAGCTACGCTTTGTTGTCTCAGAGGCCCGGAGGGGTTGCTAATGACTGAAGTGACCGCACTCAACGGCATCGCGCAGTATGGTTGCATCCTCCGTCCTTCGCAAGAGATAGCTGTGGGTCTAGCCGATGTTTTTTCTCCCATTCGGCATTTAGTCAAACCAGGTGAAACAGTAGTGATAAAACCGAATCTTGTTGCCGACTCGCGCATAGGCTCTTCTGACGAATGGGTGCAAGTAATTACGAATGGGGCGATTATCGAACGCGCGGTTCAGGAGGCCGTTCTCGGATTACAGGGCAAGGGTAAGGTGCTCATCGTCGATGCGCCTCAAACAGATTCTGATTACGAAAAAATTGCCAAACGTATTGATCTTGACGGAATCGTTGAAAGATGTTCGCGTGGTACCACGGTTGAAATCGAGCACTACGACTTGCGGGAGGAGCAATGGATAACGCGAGAAGGGGTTACCGTCGGCAAAAAAAAGCTTAGAGGTGACCCATTGGGGTACAGAGAAGTGAACCTTGGGACGGAAAGCGTTTTCGCCTCAAAAAAGAATAAGCATTACTACGGTGCTGATTACGATCAGAAAGAGACGTCTCGATATCATAATGACGCGGATAACATTTATGTTATGTCTAACACCGTTCTGTCTTGCGACACTTTTATCAATCTTCCCAAGCTCAAACCCCATAAACTTGGAGGGATTACCTGTTGTTTAAAGAACATTGTCGGAACGTGCGTTGTTAAAAACTCACTTCCGCATCATACGACAGGTTCGCCCGAAGCATTCGGGGATCAATTTCCTCTCATGTCTGGAAGAACTCAGGCTGAGGGTACCTTGAAGAAGATAGCCGCAAGTTTACTTAAATACAAGAATCCTCTTATTAGCTATCCAATAGGATTGGCGAAAAAAGCTACGGGAAACATACTTGGTGAACAGACATCAGCGACAGTTCGAAATGGATCATGGTATGGCAACGACACTATCTGGCGAACGATACTTGATCTAAATAGAATCCTATTTTACGCAGACAAACAAGGGACTATGAAAAATACACCTCAGCGAAAGTACTATGCGATAGTAGATGGTGTGGTTGCCGGTGAAGGAGACGGTCCGATGGACGTCGATGCAAAAGAAGCTGGCATTCTCATTGCGGGGAGCGATCCCGTCGCCATTGATGCAGTGGCCTCGACGCTCATAGGTTTTGATTACCGCAAAATTCCCACAGTAATTCAAAGCTTTGCCATGATGCGCTGGCCTTTGACTCGAGATACTCCAGATGACATAAGGATCAAAAGCAATAAAGCGAACTGGAATGGAGCTCTTGGCAACATTGCACTCGATAGTACTTTATCGTTTAAACCGCATTTTGGCTGGCTGGGCCACATCGAAATGGAGAATCGGGAATGAAGTTAGCCCAGATCAACGCTTACTCGGCTGGGTCAACAGGAAAATTGATGCAAAAAGAGCATATGGATGCGCTGTCTCGTGGCGATGATTCGTATGTGTTTTGGGCTCGAGGCGATGAACCGCACTATGCAAATGCAATTAGAGTCGGAACGATATTTGATGTATACGTTCATGCAGCGTGCGCGCATGTTACAGGGCGAGTTGGATTTTGCGGTTCGAAACGCGCAACTGAGAAAATGGTACAGCAGCTACGGCACATTGAACCCGACTCCATTCATTTGCACAATTTGCATGGATACTCGTTTCACCTGCCAACTTTATTTGGCTATCTTGAAGAGACTTCTGCGCGGATAGAATGGACCTTGCATGATTGCTGGTCATTTACAGGTCATTGCGGGCATTTTACTGCAGTAGGCTGTTCGCAGTGGAAGAAGCATTGCGGACGTTCCATGCGCTGCCCTATGCAAAAGGTTGTTCCCTGGTCGCTATTCGATTCAAGTGAGCGAAACTTTGCCGATAAGAAGCAGCTTTTCTCTTCGTTGCAGGATGTGAATCTCATCGTTCCTTCCCAGTGGCTTGCCGATTTGGTGAGCCAATCTTATCTGGCAAAATATCCGATCTCCGTTGTTCCCAATAAAGTGGACGAGAATGTGTTCAAGCCGACGTGCAATAATTTTAAAAAGAATCATGGTATCGAGGACAAGATTATGGTGCTGGGTGTTGCCTCCCCATGGAACGAACAAAAAGGACTCAGCCTTTTTTTGAATCTCGCTCAACTGCTGGATGATAGATTTGCTTTGGTGTTGGTTGGCCTGGATGGCAAGCAACGAGCGGCAATTAAGAAGATGGCCGTTACAGATGCAACCCTCATCCCCCTGCCGGTTATTGCCGACGGTATTAAACTAGCGAAGATTTACACGGCTGCAGATTTTTTTTGGAATGCCAGTATTGAGGAGACTTTCGGAATGACCACATTGGAGGCCATTTCGTGTGGAGCGTTCGCCATTGTATGCACGCGAACACCTGGAGAGGAAATCATTAGCGCCGAAACTGGCATTGCTTTACCGGCAGACGCAGAGCTTGTCGCATCGTATTTGACAGACCGTTGCATGAACGGTGGCAAATCATCGTGATGGATTTCGTATCTCCGTTCGCTATCGTATTCTTAGTGATTCTCGCGCTGATTTTTGCGCGTTCCCGTAAGCATACAGATTTCGCGCTTGCTCTGTTTGCCATCGTGTGCATCATGGATATGAATATGATTTCTGCGCCGCTAGTTACCATAAGCGGTCAGGAAATATCTTGTTCTGACATCGTCCTTGTACTTTTCGTGCTGTTTGCGCTCAGTGCAGCCGCAAGGGATCGAGTTGCGCTCAATAAGCTGGCCCTCTTAACGGCCCTCGTTTTAGTAATCGTGTTTATAGGTTCGTTGTTATTCAATTTCTTCTTCCCCTACGGTAAAGCCATCATCGCCTCCGGAACCTCGTGGGACATGTTCGTGCTTGGATGGGCTACACAATCTGCACAGGTTATTGGCGAGCGCAACCTACTGGTGCTTGCTCGCTACACACTGTTTGCTTTTTCTGGAGTTCTTGCAGTCTCCCTGTTTAAGGGGGATGATTTTATAAGGGTTGGTCGATGGGCGGTTACGGTAGGCAAGCTGCACATTTGCTATGCGCTGTTCGAACTTTTCACTAAGGCCTTCTTCGGTTCGAACATCGCCTCGCAGTTAACTTCGCTTCTTTTTGCTGATAGCCATGTATATACTACTTACATTATGAGAGACTCTTTGGTCGCACTCTGGGGTCTCACGCGCGAGCCTTCTCATTTTGTTTTGGCGCTTGGTTTCTTCGTCATCGTGTTTCTGCTTCTTAAAGTTTCTGGTCGAGCACCAAGCGAGAAGATGGTTTGGCCGGCACTTGCAGTTGGGCTCATGTGCGTTTCCGCTGCATCTTCGACAGTCGTGTTATTGCCTATACTTGCTCTTTTTGCTCTTGCCTTGTTCCAGATAAAACGTAGAGGTTTCGTTCGTTGGCTGCCTATCTGCATCGTTCTTGTTGTGCTTGCAGCAGGCGTGTATGTTTTCGCTGGTACAGAGCTCGGTCAATCTCTACCATATTTTGAGAAAGCCCATGGTGTTTTCGTTTCTATCGAGAGCGCTTTTCGTGGTGATTATTTCGCTTTGCGCGCAACTATGGGTTCTCCTCGTCTAATCAGCGTGGTCGAATCCATTCGTACTTGGGCTGGAGCGCCTCTACTCGGTATAGGCGTAGGCTCTATCAACCCATTTAGCGGCGTGTTCGCACAACTTGCAAATACCGGGATAGTTGGATTTGCTGCATGGTTGGTATATCTACGCTCGTTGCAAGGCCGTGCGCCAGCTCGTTTCTCCTATTTGATGCTTGTGTTTGTTGTGGCAGGTACGATGCTTTTTTTGGGACAAGAGGGATCGATGTATTCTTTCGCGCTGTTGCTAATTGCGCCCTTGAGTTCTTATTGCTTACGGTCGGCTTGCATCAATCGTAACGAACTCGAAAAACGAGGCACATCAAAGCGACTTCGACCGAAAAGCCCGAAAAGAGAAAAATGCAGCTTCGATGTCGAGTTGGTGCATACGGCATCCGCTGCACCGCGGCGATAAGGATAGATGAAGGACAGACTCTATGCGCGCAGTTGAACGCAAGAAATTTAAGTACGACATAAAACGTAACAAGTGTTCTCCCTTGAAGAAAAAGTGGTGGATCCTATTCTGCTTGCGCAGCGAACAGAGTTGTGTGCACGTAATACCCCGCCGCCTGTTCGCTGCATGCAAGAAAATATTGCTCTTCGGTAGTGGTTGCGAACTGCCTGCGTCCGCGTTTTGTGGGGGAGGAGTGCTCATACCCCATCTGAATGGAATATTCATCAATCCAAGTGCAAGGTTAGGATCCGGATGCGCTATCTATCATCAGGTAACAATTGGTGCAGGCGAAAAGGACGAGACGTTCGGAGCGCCATGCTTGGGTGACAACGTGGTGGTTTACGCAGGAGCGAAGGTCATAGGACCCATTTCTGTAGGAAATAATGTGGTTATCGGTGCCAACGCAGTGGTTACAAAGAACATCGCTTCAGATGTTACGGTTGTCGGTGCAAATCGTATTGTCGTTAATCACAGCAACAAAGAACTGCTTGAAGGGCAAGCGCATGGCTTCAATGCGAAATAGGAGTACTCTGTGAAGATTCTTTACGTGGCAACGGCATATGCAGGACTGGATTCATTGCTGTTCAACAGTGCTACCAAAATTGACGGATTGCCTCCGCAAACAAAAGTATTAAAGGCTCTCGTCGAACGTGGAGACGAGATCGACATGATTATCCATAGCGATGGGGAAGTTCGACAACTAAACATTGTATGCGATTGGCTCAAAGGAATCAAAACCATCAAAACGGTATTTCGGAAGCAAGGGTTGATGGGAAAGCTTTCATTTATTAATAGAATGAACGCAATTGTCAAACGGTATCTTTCAGAAGGAAACTATGATTTTGTGTATCTAGTGGGAGATGCCTGTGCTCTGGGCGCGCGATATGCACGACTTGAAGGGGTTCCATGTGGCCAACGGTTATTTGGCAGCTATGCAACGTGGATGCTCGAGCGTCATAGCAAATCATGGTGTTTTATTCGACACTACCCACGAATGATCCCTTTCTATGCGCCAAAAAAGTTTCTTCTTATGACCGAAGACGGTTCGGATATGGAGAAGACACTCGCTCTGCTCGATATAAAAAGGACACATTTTGATGCTTACCAATGGACAAATGGAGTTGACTTTCCGTCAGAAGCGTCCGCGGAGCCGATTCTTGGCGCTCCTGATACCTATTTGTTTTGCGGTTCGCGCCTGGAACGGATGAAGGGGCAGAAAACCTGCATCGAAGTGCTGCACGAATTGGACTTGCGTGGGTATCGAGATATTCATCTTGTTTTTGCGGGGCGAGTTAGCGAACCGGGTTTCGACGATGAACTTCGGAAAGACGCAATCAATTACAGTTTGGATGAAAGAGTTCATTTTCTTGGTTCCGTGCCACAAGAACTAGTCGGGCGTTGGGCTGTCAATTCCTTAGCTTCGTTGACTTTCAATCCCTATTCAAACCGCGGTAATGCAACCATCGAAGCTCTCGCGTCTGGTGCGGTCATGATTGCGCCCCGGGCGGATAAGTGGATAGACGATTTGATCATTGATGAAATAACAGGTTTTCGTGTTGAAGGGGTTTTCGAGGCGGCTGACAGGATCGAGTGGCTGTTGGCTGACGAAGCTCATTCGGACACGATCCGAGAAAACGCTCGAAAAAATACCAGAAATGTCGTTCGAACGTGGGAGGAGCGGGTCCAAATGGAACTCGATCTTATTGATTCGTATGTCTACCCCGATATGGAGTCGTTGCGCTCTTCTCTTCCAATACTAAGGCGCTCTGACGGTAGCTGATGGACGCTCTCAAACGTATCTTGCATCCAGTAATGGCGGGAAGGATCTCTAACGTATGAATAGCAATAGGCTCAAAGAACGAATTGCTGATCACAACCTTGTCTGTGGCACGGTTGGTCTTGGGTACGTGGGGTTGCCGCTTGCAGTTGAGAAGGCAAAGGCGGGCTTCAAGACTGTCGGCTTCGACGTGCAAGTGGAAAGGGCGGACATGGTCAACCGTGGTGAGAACTACATTGGCGATGTGGTCCAGGAGGATCTCGCCGCGCTTGTGGAAGCCGGCATGCTCGAAGCGACGACCGACTTTTCTCGTGTGTCCGAGTGCGACTTTGTTGCCATTTGTGTGCCGACACCGCTCGATGTTCATCAGATGCCCGACACCTCTTACATGGAGGCTTCCACGCGCGAAATAGCTCCGCATCTCAAGACTGGCGTCATGGTGGTGCTCGAGTCCACCACTTACCCCGGCACCACTGAGGAGCTCATCCTGCCTATCCTGGAGGAAGGCTCGGGCTTGAAGTGCGGTGAAGGTTTCTATCTCGGGTTCTCGCCTGAGCGGGTCGACCCGGGCAATCTCATTTACAAGACAAAAAATACCCCGAAGGTTGTCGGCGCTGTCGGAGCCGATGCGCTCGAGTGTATCTCAGCACTCTACGAGGCCGTGCTAGAGGGCGGTGTCACGCGGGTGTCGAGTCCGGCTGTCGCCGAGATGGAGAAGATACTCGAGAACACCTATCGCAACGTCAACATTGGCCTTGTCAACGAGTTGGCGATGCTATGCGACCGCATGGGCATCGACGTATGGGAGGTCATTGACGCCGCGAAAACCAAGCCTTATGGCTTTACGCCCTTCTACCCCGGTCCTGGCCTCGGCGGTCACTGCATTCCGCTCGACCCCTACTACTTATCGTGGAAGGCGCGTGAGTACGGCTTTCATACGTCCATGATTGAAGCATCGATGACCGTGAACGATGGCATGCCGGAATGGGTGGCCTCGCGCGCTGCGCGTATCCTTAACCGAGCGGGTAAAGCGATGATGGGAGCCAAGGTGCTTGTGCTCGGCGTGGCATACAAGCAAGATATCGACGACTACCGCGAATCGCCCGCATTGCGCGTGATCGAACGGCTGGAGGAGCGGGGAGCGGAGGTATCGTATTATGATCCCTGGGTGCGGCGCTGCTGGTACAAAGGTACGGAAAAAGAGTCCATCCCGGAACTGTCGGCCGAGGCGATCGCCTCGGCCGACTTGATTCTGGTTGCCTGCGCGCACACGAATGTCAACTACGCCTTTGTGCAGAAGCATGCGAAGGCCGTGCTTGACACGAAGAACGCCATGAAAGGTGTGGCTAATCGCGAGAATGTGGAGGTGCTGTAGCATGAAGGTGCTTACCGTGGTCGGAGCGAGGCCGCAGTTTATAAAGGCGGCCATGGTTTCCCATGAATTCCAGCAACGAGACGACATAGAAGAGATTCTGGTTCACACCGGCCAGCATTTCGATCGCAATATGTCAGAGCTTTTTTTCGAGCAGATGACCATCCCTCGACCTAGATACAACCTGGGCGTTTCGGGTGGAAGCCATACGGTCATGACTGCCAGGATGATGCTCGGCCTCGAGACGGTTATCCAAGAGGAAAGCCCCGACTTAGTACTTCTTTTCGGAGACACTAACTCCACCCTTGCTGCAGCGCTCACTGCCGTGAAAATGCGGATCCCGATAGCGCACGTCGAGGCAGGCCCTCGTTCGCGATCGCTGAAAAATGCAGAAGAGGCGAACCGCGTATGCACGGATCATCTCGGTTCGGTGCTGTTTGCTGCGACGGAATCGGGGCTTCGGAACCTTGCGGAGGAGGGGCTTGGTGAGCGGGCCTTTCTCGTGGGCGACCTGATGTACGATGCCTTTCTACATTACAGTGATGTCGTCGATTCCGAAACCTTTCAACCCGTATTGGTTTCGATTGACGGAAATCCGATCGAGATCCCGCCTCATTACTGCTATCTGACGTGCCACCGATCCGAGAACACGGAGAACTTGAACGCACTGTCCGAGATTTTGCTCGCCGCGTCGGCTCTTCCCTATCCCGTAATTTATCCCGTGCATCCTCGCGCTCTCGACCTCGCCCGCGATGTCGTCTCCTGCTGTAAGCTGGATTCGATTGTGCTTGCCGAGCCGGTCGGTTACCTTGAAAGCATCTTTCTCACCAAGCACGCCGCTCACGTGATCACCGACTCAGGTGGAGTTCAGAGGGAAGCCTTCTTTGCAAAAGTGCCTTGCACGGTGCCTATGACGATTTTTGTATGGCCCGAGATCATGGTTGACGGGCGTTGCGTTCTTGTGCCCCCTGAAAGGGGGAAAATCGAAAGCGTACTGAACAGGACGCAGAGGATAGATGACGATTACCTACCATTCGGCGACGGCAGGGCGGCAGGGAGGATCGTAGATGTCCTTTCGGGCTGCTCGGAAGAGGTGCTGTAGCATGAAGTGTGCGATTATCGGATGCGGTCGTATAGCGCTCAACCACATCAAGGCTGTCGAGACTAACGGGCTTGAGCTTGCGGCGCTCTGCGATATCGTTCCTGGCAAAGCCGAGGGTTTGCTTGAGCGGGCGGGTCGGAAAAGGCCGGCACCGAAAATGTACGCAGACTATCGCGAAATGCTGGTCGAAAACCCGGACATCGATCTCGTAGCGATCGCGACTGAGAGCGGCGAACACGCCCGCATTGCGCTCGACTGCATCGATGCAGGCAAAAACCTTATCGTCGAGAAGCCCATCGCGCTTTCGATAACCGATGCCAACGAGATCATCCATCGTGCCGACGAGCGGGGAGTGAAGGTGTCTGCTTGTCATCAAAACCGCTTTAATGTTGCCGTGCAGCATACGCGACGTGCCATGGAGGAAGGTCGATTCGGGCGTATGTCACACGGCTCGATCCATGTGCGGTGGAACCGCGGTAAAGATTACTACGATCAGGCGCCCTGGCGAGGCACCTGGGCTCAGGACGGCGGCTGTCTCATGAACCAGTGCATCCACGGCGTAGACTTGTTGCGCTGGATGATGGGCGGAGAGGTCGTCTCGGTCTACGCACAGACGCGCCAGCGTTTCCACAGGTACCTGGAGGCTGAGGACGTGGGTGTCGCCGTACTTTCGTTCGCCGACGGATCGGTGGCTATCGTCGAGGGGACGGCAAACGTGTTCCCCAAGAACTTGGAGGAGACGCTTTGCCTTTTCGGCGAAAACGGCACCGTGAAGATTGGCGGCGCCTCGACGAACAATATCGACGTGTGGGAATTCGCCGATGAGCGCGAGGAGGACCAGGCGATTGTGGGACTTGAGGAGCCCACTTCCAATGTTTATGGCAACGGTCACTCATCGCTTTATGCTGATGTGGTCGAGTCGATCCGCGAGAGCCGCGCGCCTTACGTGGACGCGCGCGCTGGACGTGACGCGCTCGAAATAGTACTCGCCATCTACAAGAGCCAGAAGACGAGCCTGCCTGTTGAGCTTCCGCTCGAGAATTTCGCGAGCTCCGACATGAAAGGTGAGTTTTAATATGGCGCCGTGCATGCAGATGCCCTTCACTTACGGCGCCTACCGGGATATGCTTAGAGCCTTGAAGACGCAGGGATATGCGTTCTGTGGGTACGAGGATTGGAGGGATGTCGAAAAGTCCGTCATATTGCGTCACGACATCGACTTCGACACGGCTGCTGCGCTCGAGATGGCCGAGCTTGAAGTACGGGAAGGGGTCAAGTCGACCTACTTCGCTCTGCTGCGAACGGGCTTCTACAACCCTTTCGAGAGGAACTGCACGGAGCATCTGCGGAGGATTGTAGGCCTTGGTCACGATGTTGGCTTGCATTTTGATGAGACCCAATACGACGAGGGAGAAAACATGCCTGCGGCGATCGAACGTGAGGCGGCTGCTTTGAGCGGGATCCTCGAGGTCCCCGTGCGATGCGTCTCCATGCACCGTCCGAGCAACGTCGCTCTCGAGGCGGATTGGGATGTTCCCGGCATCGTCAACAGCTACTCGAAAGAGCTATTCCATAGTTTTGAGTACGTTTCCGACAGCCACAGGCACTGGCGCAAGCCCGTCCTTGATCTTATCCGATCGAACGAGTGTTCGCACCTGCACATCCTCACGCATCCCTTCTGGTATGGCGAGATAGAAGCCTCTCTTAAAGAATCGCTCGATCGATTCTCAAAGCGCGCGCGAGCCGAACGCGTCACCTTCCTTGATAGCAACTTCACCAATCTCGATGAGGCGCTCGATCCCGCGTGCGTCATGGCATCCCGCGTCACCTTACTCCAAGGTGCGCGGCTTCGAACCGACAGGCTCGTCCTGCGTTCTCTGAGGCTGGATGACGCTCCCGATATGTTTGAGTACACTTCGGAGCCAGAGGTCAGTCAGTTTCTGAATTGGCATCCCCACCGCGAGACGGAGGAGGCGAAGTCGTGGATAGCCTCCAAGCTCGCCCGCGCGGAAGTCGATGACTTGCTGCTGGGGATGGAGCTGCGCGAATCCTCCAAGCTCATCGGCACCGTTCGCGCATACCACTTCGATGCCGTTACGAGTTCTTGCGAGATATCCTACGCGCTCAACCCTCTCTACCAGGGATGCGGCTATATGGGAGAGGCGCTGCGGTGCCTGGTGGACACCTGCTTCGAAGCAGTGGGCGTAAAGAGGGTCGTTGCTTGTATCGACTGCGAAAACGCTGCTTCGGTGCATGTGGCGTGCCGCCTGGGCATGGAGAGGGTATCCGGCGGAGACTTCTTCACCTCGATCAAAGGTGAAGAGCGCCTCCAGCATACCTATTCCCTTAAAAGGAGGCTGCAATGAAGGTTGTCGCCATGCACCAGCCGCACTATTTCCCCTGGCTCGGATACCTTGACAAGATGGTGAAGACGGACGAGTTCGTCGTGCTTGACGAGGTGCAGTTCACTGACGGCTCTCCCATGCACAGGAATAGGTTTCTGCAGATCAACGGAGATGCGAAGCTGCTGTCCGTGAGTGTCCAGAAGAAAGGCTATCTCGAGAAGTCGACTAAAGACGTAAGGCTTTCCAACTGGCCGAAAATCAGGAAGAAGCACCGTGGCTTTATCGAATGCAACTACGGAAAGACTCCATATTTTGACGAGGTGATGCCGCTTGTGTCAGAAGTGCTCGAAGTGGATTATGACACTCTTCTTGATCTCGACATGGCGAGCGTCGGGATGCTTCGATCGGCATACGGCATCGAAACTTCTTTGGTGATGCAAAGCTCGCTTTCCTATGATCTCGAAGCCAGAAACAACGAACTGGTGCTGGGACTTTGCGAAGCCTGCGAAGCCAGTGTGTACCTTTCGGGTCGGGGCGCGCGGGCGTACATGGACGACCGGTCGTTTTTTGAGAAGGGTATCTCGGTGCAGTACCAGGTATTCTCCTATCCGGAATACCCGCAGTACCGCCAGGACAAGTTTGTCTCGAATCTCACGGCGCTCGACCTGCTCTTCCAGTGCGGTATCGATGGCGCCCGTGATATCTTCTATAGCAATATGAAGAAGGAGGAGATCAGATGAGCGTTCCGTTCGTGCATGAAAGTTCGTACGTCGACGAGAGCGCCTTGATAGGCGATGGGACCCGCATCTGGCATTTCTGCCACGTTCAAACTGGGGCCGTCATCGGGGAGGGGTGCACGCTCGGTCAAAACGTCAACGTGGGATCGAATGTGAGCATCGGCAACGGAGTAAAGGTGCAGAACAACGTTTCGATATACGAGGGCGTAGAACTTCGGGACTTTGTGTTCTGCGGGCCGTCATGTGTGTTCACGAACGACCTGACTCCTCGGGCGAAGTACCCCAAAGGCCCTGCTGGATACAGGCATACCATCGTGCACGAAGGAGCGTCGATCGGGGCAAACGCCACTATTGTATGCGGTGTCGAAATAGGGGCATGGGCGATGGTTGCTGCCGGTGCCGTGGTGACTCGCGATGTTCCTGCCCATGCGCTCGTCATGGGGATTCCGGCTAGCGGGGGGGGGTGGGTTTGTCAATGCGGAGCGAAACTTCGCGACGACCTACTCTGTCCGGCATGCGGGAGTGGATATCGTCGAAGTCACGAAGGGCTGGCATTAGCTCATGAGGGCGGCGATTTTAACGTACACCATCCCGCACAAGAAAACTTACGACACCCTTTGTCTTCTGAAGACTAAAGGATATGAAAACGTTGAGGTGTTCTCTTCTCCCATGACGTATAAAAAGAAGGTGCGTCCGCTGGTGGCGCATCGTCCCGACATGGGGTACCTCGTGCCGACGACGGAAGAGACCTGCCGTATGTTCGACTATGGCTATAGCGAAGTGTTGGATGTTCGTGAAGCCAACGGAGCCGACGTCTATCTCGTATGCGGTGCGGGGATCATTCCCCAAGAGTTCGTAGATACTCATCGAATCGTGAATGCGCATCCAGGCTTTATCCCCTTCGCGCGCGGGCTCGACGCCCTCAAATGGGCTATCCTCGAAGGCGCGCCTGTGGGGGTGACCACCCATTTTCTCGGTTCGGAGGTCGATGCGGGCGAGGTGATCGAGCGCAGGGAACTAGAATTACGCGCCGAGGAATCGTTCTTCGAGCTGGCGATGAGAGTCTATAGGACCGAGGTGAGCATGCTTGTGGGGGCGCTGGAGAGGCTCAACGAGCCACATGAGTACGTTCCCGCAGGGGACTCCGTACTGCACCGTCGAATGCCGGGAGAACTGGAGTTTGAAATGTTGAGAGAATACGAGGTCGCCATTTCGAGTCTGAGGGAGGATCGATGCAGTTCAGGGATCTAAACGCGCAGTACGCCATGCTGAAGGACGACATTGGCGAGAGAATCGCGCGCGTTCTGGATCATGGGCGCTATATCAGCGGCCCGGAGGTCTCAAAGCTCGAAGAACGCCTCGCCTCGTACGTCGGCGTCAAGCATTGCATTACGTGCGGCAACGGGACCGATGCCTTGCAACTCGCATTCATGGCGTGGGGAATCGGGCCGGGCGATGCTGTGTTCGTGCCCGACTTTACGTTCTTCGCGAGTGGAGAGGCTCCAGCGCTGCTCGGAGCTATGCCCGTGTTCGTGGACGTGGACGGGCGCACGTTTAATCTCGATTCCGTTAAGCTCGAGGAAGCTGTGCGATTCATCGAGGAGCGGACCAACCTGAACCCCAAGGCGGTTGTGGCTGTCGACCTGTTCGGGTTGCCGGCTGACTATCTGGCGATTCGCGAGGTCTGCGAGCGCCACGGCATGCTGCTCTTGGAAGACGGCGCGCAAGGTTTTGGCGGTTCCACAAGTGATAGGCGGGCGTGCTCGTTCGGGGACGTCTCCACCACAAGTTTCTTTCCGGCCAAGCCGCTCGGCTGCTACGGCGATGGGGGCGCGGTTTTTACCAACTCCGACGAATGGGCGGCGCTCGTCCGAAGCTTTGCCGCGCACGGCAAAGGGTCGATGAAGTACGACAACGTGCGCGTTGGCGTCAATAGCCGCCTCGACACGATCCAGGCGGCTGTACTGCTCGCTAAGCTCGACGCGTTCGAGCAATACGAATTCAGCGCTGTGAACAGGGCGGCGTCACTCTACAACGAGACTCTCGCGGGAAGCGGCCTCGTCCTACCGAAGATCCCCGAGGGCTTTTGCAGTTCATGGGCCCAGTACACCGTGCAGCTGCCGGAAGACTCCGATCGTGATGCGCTCCAGGGTGCGCTCAAAGAGAAGGGGGTTCCCACCATGGTTTACTACCCCAAGCCCATGCACGAGCAGAAGGCTTTCGAGGGCGTACATCTATGTCCTGACGGCTGCCCCGTGGTGAAGCGCTTGTGCGATACCGTGCTCAGTCTGCCGATGGGGCCGTATCTGATACGGGAAGACTTAGAGTTTTCCGCGCGAACTTTGATGGGCTTACTGTAAGATTGCGCCGCTGTGCTGCTGGCAATCGAGGATATTAAACACGTTTTCGCTTCTCTTAAAGCCAAAGGGGCCTTCGCTATTCTCTCCGGCGCTTTCCTAACGAAAGTCGCGGCGTTTCTTGGATCGTTGATCTTGGTTCGGATCATGTCGAAATCTGAGTACGGCGTGCTTGGTTACATGGAAAACCTCTACACTTACGCTTGTCTTTTCGCAGGCTACGGCCTCAACAACGCCGTATATAGATACCTTGTTCTGAAAGAAACCGAAGCAGAAAAAAAGGGAATTTTCGACTACGTTGTTTCGCAAGGGACGAAGTTCAACATAGTCTATGTTGCCGTTCTTTCCTTGCTGGCTTTTCTGTTTCCCCATTCGGAAGAGTTTTCGACGGCCCATCTGCTCCTTCCCCTCATGTTGCTTGCTCTTCCACTTCAGTTCTTGTCAGACACATGCTCTTTTTCTCTCAGAGGTTTGTTCCGGAATCGGGCTTTTGCTTTTACGGCTGTTCTGACCGTTGTGTTAGTTTGGGGCGCGAAAGCGGCAGGGGCAACGTTGTCCGGTTTGGAGGGCGTCGCGGCTTCGTGGCCGATTGCATATTGCGTCGTTGCGTTCGTTCTTCTTCTGTACTTTCGAAACAACATTTTCTCCAGCGTTCCCGCAATCGCCCCCGAAAAAGAAGAGCGGCGAGGAATTCGATCGTACTCGCTCCAGTACATGGTTACCAATAGTCTGTGGGCCTTGTTTTTGCAGAACGATCTGTTGATGATAAGCTTGCTTACCGGTGATGCATCGGCGGTTGCTGACTACAAGGTCGCTTTCGCTATTCCCTCCGTAATCGCGATACTTAGCTCATCTGTCGGTATCTTTGTAGCTCCCTACTTCATCAAACAAGAAAACGACAAGGCATGGGTGTGGTCTAATTATAAGAAGACATTTATTGGCACTGCCGTACTTGTTGGCGGGGCCGCGATTCTTGTGTGTTTGGTTGCCGAGCCGGTGGTAGGGTTTTTCTACGGCGAGCAGTACCTGAACATCGTCCCCCTGATGAATTTGCTTCTCGTGACTGCGTTCGTTACCAATGGACTGCGCTATACGACAGCTAATTTGCTGGCTGCGATGGGCAAGATACGCGTGAACATGTTTGTTTCGTTCAGCGGCATGGTTTGCCAGATAGTATTGAACTTCATTCTTATTCCCCTCTTCGGCGTTTACGGTGCGGCCTATACTTCCATCATGGTGTATTCGTTCATGGCTATCGCTGTTTTCGTTCCGTTTGTCATGATGTATAGGGCGCATTAGCCAAGGTGCAGCTCAATTCATCGATTGCTATCGCTTCGCGCCCATCCGCAAAACGAACTGCGCGTTTCAGTCGATCGAGGAAATCGGCGGTACTGAGTACATGATTTCAACGCATTTCGGAAAGCTCTATCGATGCAGTCACTAAGGGCTGGAGAAATGGGGTTTGCCGCTCTGCACGATAGAAGGGAGAGAGGTGCTTGAAACTGGAACATTCAAGCCCAGCAAGTACGACCGCATAAGCCGCGGCTTTCACCTTGCAGGTCATCGGCTCCGTATGCTCGCGAAATGCACAGTGCAGAATGTCAGAAAGATGAAAGCGAGTCAATAAGGCTTCCGTCCTATCGCAACTGTGCGTGACGTGTCTCTCCGTCAAGCGGCTCGCGCCTATCGCTCTTGCCACACCGCTCTCTCGAGTCTTTCAAGAGATCGCCCGGTGTCGTTTCTAGGGCGTCCGCCATTTTCACAATGACCGATAGACGCGGGTTGGCGGTGCCGTTCTCGATCTTGTTGAGAAACGGGCGTCCGATTTCCACCATGAGTGCGAATCTTTTCTTGTTGATATTCGCCTGTTTGCGAAGACGTTTTACGTTCTCCGCTAAGATCGGAGCATACCGTGTGTGAATGGCATCGTCTTCGTCAAGCGAACTATGTTCAGGCATGAAATCCATACGTTACAGAGTAGCGTCTCGCGAGTGTAAACGTGTAACCGCACAAATACGTTTTTAAGCATTTTGACAGATGCAGTTTTGCCGTTTACGCGGACTCAATGGATCGGTGATACAATAAATCAAACGTGTGATCTTGCATCCTCATGGGGAAGGCGCCATGCGACGAAACCGTCCGCCTCAGTCGAATCGGGGAAGCTCGCGCTCAGCCATCGAAACCGTAGAACAAACATCCTTATCGAAGGCAGCAACGGGCTGATGCGAGCACCGTGCGGTATTGCATGCGATGCTGTCGAGGAGATCCATATGACACCGAGAAACGCCCGAACGAACCGACCTGCGGCACGCTCGTCCCGCAGTCCTCTGTCGGCTCGTGCCGTCCGTTCCGCTCGCGCCGCCCAGTCGGGGCGCATCGCATCGCGCCGCGATGCCGCTTCGTTCCCGCATGCAAACGGCGCGTCAGCGGACGGCTATCGGCCTGCATACACGTCCGGCAGCCAAGGCTCGGCAGCCAACAGAGCGTACGCGCGCCAGGCGGGTGCCAGCCAGTACTCACGCAGCAATCCGGCGTACTCGCAGGCGGCGAAGAAGATGAGCCGCGGCAAGAAGATCGCTGTCGGGGTGCTCGCCGCTTTTCTTGTTGCCGTTGTCGGGGGTGGCTCGGCCTTCGCGCTTTGGGTCAACTCCGTGAACGACCAGCTTAAAACGGGCACGAAAACCGAAGAGGAGCTCACCGCACTCCAGGACGTGCTCGCCCCGACGAAAACGTTCACCGAGCCCTTCTACGTCATGCTCATCGGGTCGGATCGTCGAGCGAACGACGAGTCGATGGGTGCTCGCTCCGACACGAACGTTGTCGTCCGCGTCGATCCGACTAGCAACCAGCTCACCATGGTGTCCATCCCCCGCGATACGAAGATCGATATCGACGGGTACGGCACCAACAAGTTCAACGCAGCCTATAACTACGGCGGTGCGGCTTCCACCATCCGCGAGGCGAACCAGCTTCTCGGTATCGAGATATCCCACTATGCCGAGGTCAACTTCGAGGAGTTGGTGGCGCTCGTCGATTCCGTTGGCGGCGTCGACGTGGAAGTGGAGTCGCGCGTCAATGATCCCAAGGCCGGAGACGCGGTCATAGAGCCGGGGCTGCAGCATCTCGACGGCGAGGCGGCGCTTACGTTCGCCCGCAGCCGCCAATACGTCGACGGCGATTTCACGCGTACGGCGAACCAGCGGAAACTTATCGGCGCACTCATCGACAAAGTGGTCACCCTGCCGATCACGGATCTGCCGGGCGTTATCCAAAGCGCGGCGCAGTGCGTGACGACGGATCTGTCGGTGAGCGACATCGTTGCCTTGGCCGAGCAGTTCAAAGACGAAGGTGACATCACCATTTACTCCGCCATGGTGCCTTCGACGACGGGCATGATCGATGAGGTCTCGTACGTGTTTACCGACAAGACCGCCCTGGCCGAAATGATGAGGATCGTGGAAGAAGGCGGCGACCCGAGCGGTATAACGGCATCGGCCAGCGCCTACGAAGGAACCTCCGAAAATGATGCGAACAGCTCCAACGGATCGTCGAGCAGCTCCGGTTCAAGTTCGCGGAGCAGGTCATACGACGACGATTCGGATAGCGGTGGGTCGAATGATGACTCTTCAGGCAATAAAAGCTCCTCCGATCAGGGATCGTCCAATGAAGGCGGCGGGGATGAAGGACCCGGGGAATCAGGAGGCTCTGAAGAGAACGGCGGCGCTTCTAGCACCGAGACAGAGGCCGAATCAGGCGCGAGCGAATAACGGTGATGCGCATGAGGGCGAACTGCGTTCGCCCTCATGCGAGCCTTGGTTTTCGGACAGCCCTTTCGTTACAGCAGCACGACGTTAAGCCGTGGCATACCCGTCGGGGTTCGTGGACTGCCAGCGCCAACCGTCCGCGCACATACGGTCAAGGTCGTACTGCGCCGTCCATCCCAGCTCGGCTCGCGCTTTGTCGCAGGCGGCGTAATTCTCGGCGATATCGCCTGCGCGCCGCGGCTTGATCTCGTACGGGAGTTCCTTGCCGCAGGCGCGCTCGAACGCATGCACTACGTCAAGCACGCTCGATCCCGTGCCTGTTCCTAAGTTGAAGATGCCCACACCGCGTCGCGTGCCGTCGGGGGCAGGTTCGCCGGCAATCTCGCCAAGGGTGTGGGCCGCGCCCGTACCCGTTTTACCGCCCATCCAGTCGAGCGCCGCCACATGCCCGCGGGCGAGGTCCACCACGTGGATGTAGTCGCGCACGCCCGTACCGTCCGGAGTGGGATAGTCGTCGCCGAACACGCCCACGCGCTCCAGCTTGCCCACGGCTACCTGCGCCACGTAAGGCAGCAGGTTGTTCGGGATGCCCTTCGGGTCCTCGCCGATGAGACCGCTCTCGTGCGCGCCGATGGGGTTGAAATAGCGCAGCAGCACGACGTTCCATTCTTCGTCGCCCCCGTACAGGTCGGTGAGCACCTGCTCCAGCATGCTCTTCGTCTGCCCGTAGGGATTCGTGGCATCGTGCTTCGGGCAGTCCTCGGTGATGGGGATGAATTCAGGTTCGCCGTACACGGTTGCGCTCGATGAAAACACGAGGTTCTTCACCCCATTGTCGCGCGCCACGTCGCACAGAACAAGCGTGCCGGCAACGTTGTTCCAGTAGTATTCGAGCGGCTTCTGCACGCTTTCGCCCACGGCCTTGAAGCCGGCGAAGTGGATGATGGCGTCGATGTCGTGCTTTTGGAAGATGCGCTGGAGTGCAAGCCGATCCAAGATGCTAGCCTCGTAGAAAACGAGTCGGTCGTCATCCGGCGCAAGTCCCGTGATCTGCCGGACGCGGTCGAGTGCGACCTCGCTCGAGTTGCTCAGATCATCCACGACCACAACGCGATACCCCTCGTTCAAAAGTTCGACGCATGTATGGCTGCCGATGAATCCGGCGCCGCCCGTGACGAGCACGCAGGTATTGGCGTGGTTCTTGGCAAGGCTCTTGTTCGACATCGAAGCTCTCCTCTCGCGCAGGCGCGCACCTGTTCGAAACCGTCGATCGGCTCGCGCGCCTCGGTGCGCGGTGCCGCTCGATCATAGTAGCAGCATCGAAGCGTTTCGGGGGCAAACCCGCCAAAGCCACATGCGGGGTTTCTCGCGTCGGAGTGTCGGTGGGCCTTCCCCCTGCGCCACTTCTCGCACGCTGCTCAATGCCGGGCCCTTTCCGACGCGGAGTGCACCTCCTTCCGCCTGTACGCGTGAAAACGCCTGCTTCCTCGTTCGCCATGCATCGTGGGAGAGGTTCGGCTGTCTTCAGAAAGGCGCCGTCCTGGTGTCAGGGACGCGAGATGGCGCATCGTGTCCCCCGAAAGGGGGCAATCGAGCGTTTTCGCAGGTGCCCCCTTTGTGGGGGATGCGAACCGGTGCGCCGCCGCGTAGGTTGTACGACGAGCGGAGAGGGGAGCGCCGGAGGGAGGCGCGGTCTCCGCACGAAAAGGAGTGCACTATGGAACTGAATCGCAGGAGTTTCCTCAAGGGTGCTGCCATGACGGCCGTCGGCGCCGTCGGCGCCACCGCGCTTGCAGGTTGCGCACCTTCGAACGCGTCCGACCAGGGTACCGCGACCGCTGACGGCGAAGCGTACAACACCGCGGAAACCATGCAGCGCAAGTGGTCGTTCGAAATCCCCCCCGAGCCTATTGCTGATTCTGACATTGCCGAAACCATCGAAGCCGATGTCATCGTGGTCGGTGCGGGCACGTCGGGCCTCATGACGGCCAATAGCGCGGCTGAAGCCGGCCTTGATGTGGTCATCGCGTCCGCATCCACCAAGCCCACGTCGCGCGGTGGTTCGAACAACGCCGTGTACTGCAAGGCGTTCGAGAAAGAGGGTTACCCCCGCGTTCCGGTCGAGCAGTATGAGAAGGAGATCTTCTGCCAGACGCACAAGGTCGATCAGCGCAAGTGGTACCAACATTACAACAACTCCGAAGAAGCCATGAACTGGGCCTGCGATCTTATGGAGAAGGCGGGCTACGGTATCACCATTGAGATTGGCACGCCTGACGACGAGGACAGCCTGTACCTGCAGCGCACTGCGGCCGTCGGCTGGGATCTTAACGGCCAGACGCCGCCGGAAGAGGGCCTTGAGGTCGTCACCGGCAAAATGCAGCCGCTGTTTGTGTGGGAGCTCGCCCGTCACCTCGAAGAGGATTTAGGCGGCAAGATCTACTACAAGAACGTTGCCGAGCAGCTCATCCGCGAGGATGACAACACCGGCCGCGTGACCGCTGTCATCTGCAAGCGCGAGGACGATACCTATGCCAAGTACGTGGGCAAGAAGGCAATCGTTTTAGCCACGGGCGACTTCTCCGGCGACCGCGATATGATGCACCGCTTCTGCCCCGAGACCGCCGACTACGTCACCGACGACGTGTACGATGGCAAGCCTGACTACGATCAGGGATTCCGCTACGGCGGTATCTTCAAGGGGCAGGGCCAGAAGATGGGACTGTGGGTAGGCGCCGCCTGGCAGAAGAGCTTCCCGAACTGCACGATGGGCGCGTATTGGGGGCCTGGTCCGCGCAACCTGTACACGAACCACCTCGGCCTGCTCGTCGACCGCGACGGCCAGCGTTTCATGAACGAGAATTGCATCGGCCCCCTGGCCAGCCAGAACATCATGATGCTGCCCGAGAAGAAGGCGTTTGCCATCTGGGATGCCGGCTACGCGAACTACGAGGCCGTTTCCGGCGACTGGACGAATGATTCCATGATGACCGGCGATGAAGCCGTGGCTGCCGTCAAGGCATCGTGGGCGGAGGCAGCGTCGGGCAAGAACCCGAACTACGTCACCGGTGCAACCGTTGAGGAGGTTATCGAGAAGCTGGGCCTGCCCGCCGAGACCATCGAAACGGTGAAGCGTTACAACGAGCTGGCGACGAAAGGCGTCGACGAGGACTTCCACAAGGATCCGAAGCATCTGCATCCCATCGCGGAAGGCCCGTTCTACGGCGAATGGACCGACACGTTCGGCTTCCTCACTGTCATGGGCGGCCTGAACACCAATGTGCACATGCAGGTGTGCGATGCCGAGGATAATCCCATCCCGGGCCTGTACAACGTGGGCACCATGGTGGGCGATATGTTCTCCGGCACCTACACGTTCATGATCGAGGGAGCAAACTACGGTATGAACTGCGTGACATTCGGCTACCTCACCGGCAAGTACATTGCCGAGAACGAATAACCCCGAGCGCGTCCTGCGGTTCTAACCGTTCGCCGGTACCCGTCTGAACGCGCACGATGCCAATCCGGCCACATTGGCCATTCCCTCCCAGGATCGGGCCCCGCTGAGCGGGGCCCGATCCGTTTTCCATCCGATTGCCGCTCCGTCGGTTCCGCTGTATGCCACCGCGTACCCCTCGCGGCATGAAGAGGCCCTCCTCAGCATGCTGACGTGCCTGCTCGAGTGCAGGCATCGGGGCTAGTTGTCCATCGCCGTGGCTCGCTGTGCCACAAGCTCGATGAGCTCCTGCTTTGAATGCACGAGGAATTTCTGGTAGATGCGGCCCGAGTGCGTTTTCACCGTCTCCTCGGCTATGTTGAGCTCGCGCGCAATGGCTTTGCGGCTGTATCCCTTCACGACGAGATCGAACACCTCGGTCTCGCGTTTCGACAGCCGATGTTCGGTGGCGAGCATCTGACAGGCGACGGCCAGGCCGTTTTCAGAGCCGGTGCTCGGAGCGCTTGCGCCGGGGCTGACCGCGCCCCAGCCCAGCCTGATGTTCCGGCTGCTTGTCATGAACAGCGCGGCAAGTAGAAGGACGAATGCGGTGAAGATGGCCAGCGCATGCCAATCGGGCACGAGCACGTCAACCACGCTGCCAACGAATTGGCCGGCCAGCAGACATGCCGTTCCCGTGCCGATGATCCAGATAGGTGGCTGGCCCAGTCCTTTTGCCAGGTAAGCGCATAGCGAACACTGCATGAGGTACAGAAAGCAGTAGCCGGCATCAAGGCCGAGCACCCCGACGAACAGCGCTGGCTCGAGCATGCTGACGATGAAAAACCCGCTTGCCATAAGGGGAAAACCGATGCGGTAAATGAGTGCATCGAAGTTGTTCTTCACGGCGACCGCGCAGAAGAACAGCAGCACGACGGCGGCCAGGTATCCCATGCTCACCACAATGGTGGAGCTTCCGAAGCTGCTGATCAGAAAGCTGTGCATCACGCCCAGGCCCAAACCCTGAAAAAACGAGGTGACGAGGAACTTCGTGGGCACGCGCACCTCGATCTGCATGCCTTGGCCGTACAGCTCGCGGGCCGGCAGCCCCCGGATGCTCTTCCAGAGGCATGCCACCATCGGAACGGGCATGAGCACGAGCGCGACACGCCCCACCTCTCCGGGAAAAGCCGACAGCGCGAGCGCGCCGAACGTTCCGATGAGCAGCGCTGCGCTACCGTGAAACAGCACTTGAAGCGGGCCCAAGAAGCCAAACACACGCCCCGTTTCCAGGCAGATATTCGCGGTTCCGCAGCCGATGAGGATTGAACCCGTCAGGTACGTCAAAACGGCAAGATCGCGGTTGCCGCTCAGCAGCGATGGATACAGACAGTAGAGCAGCGCGCCCAGCACGAGCGCACCGCAGAGCGCAATGGGGAACCACCGAGCTTCGCTGATGCGGTTGACATGACGATAGCGCATGCTCCACAGCACATAGGTGAACACGCTCGCCACCAACACGATGGTGCCCTTCGGCAGTGAGGACAGCCCTGCTAGCGGCGAAGGGTCCAGAAACAAATACGGACTCTGAAACAACAACACCGTCTGCATCCAATAGAGGCCGAACCCTATGGAAAGGAACGGGTGGGCGGCGATCCCGTTCTTGAACTGCTGAAGATTGCGACGTTGTTCATCAAGACGATTGAAGGCGTTTACCACGGTCTCCCTCTCCCTTATTTGCGCTGCTTGCAGCGCAGGAATAGAATAGCATGTCATCGCTCGGTCGTGCGTTTCGGAAGGCTGCCTCCGAAGGGGGGGCATTCGACGACCATCCGGTTCGCCGTCGGCTCTCTGCCCCTTTTGCGACGGATCGGCCCGGCGCGTTCCGGTTTGACTATAATACGGAGCACGAACCTCACGAACGGTCGACCGCGCAATGAGCGCGGCGGCAGATCGACGGAAAGGACGCTCCGTGGCAGATGGCATTCACTTCGGAACCGATGGCTGGCGAGCCGTCATCGGCGAGGATTTCACCAACGACAACCTTGTGCGCGTCATCGACGCGGCGGCGCGCGTTTTCAAGGAAGACGCTCTTGCGGCTGGCCGCGCCCAGGATGCGCCCGGCACCCTCATCGTGGGCCACGACTGCCGCCAGGACGCGCACGCCTACGCGCAGCTCGCGGCAGAAGGCTACGTGCAGGCGGTGGAGCGCAAAGGATACTTCGCATGCGATCTCGCCATGCCTGCAGCAGCGCGCATGCCCGTGGGATTCGAGCACACGTCCGAGAGCGCAGGATCGGTTCGCGATCTGCGTTCCGCCGTCGGACTCGCACGGCCCGCCGGCAGTGCGCACTCGTCCGATGCGCGCGGCGGAATGGGGTGCCCGCCGGATGAGGGCCCTTCGTGCGACGCGCATCCCGGGCCGCCGCTTGCGGCCGGCTTCGCCGGCAGCGCCTGGCCCGAGGGCGTGTTCCCCTATCGGATGTGGGCGCGCACGGTGCGAGCCGTCCTGACCGAGGAGTCCGAGCGCTCGCTTGCAGCCGCTGCGTCGGACGCTGCCGGATCGCGTCGCTTGCGAGAGGCTATCGCTTCCTATCTGCTCGGGTTCAGAGGCATGCGCGTCGATCCCGAGCAGGTTGTCATCGGCGCAGGCGCCCAGACGCTCTATCACACCATCATCCAGCTCGTGGGTCGCAGCTGCCGCCTTGCCGTGGAGGATCCCGGTTATCCGCGCCTTGCAAGCATCTACCGGGCGAACGATGTTGATGTGGTGCCCGTTCAGCTCGATGGGCGGGGGGTGTCCATGCGCGCGTTGCGGAAAAGCGGCGCCGACGTGCTGCACTGCATGCCGTCGCATCAATTCCCCACGGGGGCCGCCGTGCCGGTGAGTCGTCGCTACGAGCTTCTGAGCTGGGCGTCTGATGCTCCCGGCCGCTATCTGGTGGAAGACGATTACGATTGCGAGTTCCGGCTGGCGGGCAGGCCCCTTCCTGCACTGCAAAGCATCGACGCATCCGAGCGGGTCATCTACGTGAACACGTTCACGAAAAGCCTTGGAAGCGCCTTCCGTATCGGCTACCTCGTGCTGCCGTCGCATCTTGCCAGGGCGTTCCGCGAGCGGCTCGGGTTCTATGCGAGCACGGTGGGCGCCATCGATCAGCTCGCGCTTGCGCGGTTCATGGAGCGCGGCGACTACGAGCGCCATGTGAACCGTGCGCGGAACCGCTGCCGCACCGTACGGGCTGCGCTCGTGAGCGCGCTCAAAGCAAGTTCGCTTGGCGATCGGCTCGACGTGGAGGAGGCAGATGCGGGCCTGCATTTCGTCCTCGGCATCGCAACGGACGCACGCGACGAGGATGTTGCGGCCGCGGCGCGGGCCGAAGGCGTGGAGGTCGTCCCGCTCGCAGCGTACTGCGCGACCGAGGAGGCCCGCGTTTCGAGCTGCCATCGATTCGTCGTGAACGATGCGTCCTGCGATCCCTCTTGCGCCGATCAGGCGGCCGATGCGCTTGCACGCGCTGTCGAAGGGGCAGAACGGGCGGCTTCGCTATGTTAATTTTTCACGCCCGGACCGCCGGTCGTCCGGGCAAAGCCTGATCAGCGCTATAGTAGAAGGCGACAGAAGCGGGGCGCCGTCAGGCGCCTCAAGCCACACGAGAAGGAGGTTCCCGTTATGGACGCACGTGTGTACGAACTGCTGAACGATCAGATCAACAAGGAGCTTTACTCGGCCTACCTGTACCTGTCGTTTGCCGACTACTACGAGGAGGAGGGACTCGAGGGTTTCGCCAACTGGTACGAGATTCAGGCGCAAGAGGAGCGTGATCACGCCATCATCTTTCGCAACTACCTGCACGAGAACGGCTGCAAGGTGAAGCTTCTGGCCATCGACCAGCCCGACAAGGAGTTTTCCGACTTCCTCGCCCCGCTCGAAGCCGCCCTCGAGCATGAGAAGTACGTCACCGGCCTGATCAACGATATCTACGCCGCTGCGGCCGACGTGCGGGACTACCGCACCATGAAATTCCTCGACTGGTTCATCGAGGAGCAGCAGGAGGAAGAGGACAACGCCGACAAGATGATCACCCGCATGAAGCTGTTCGGCTCTGACGCCAAAGCTCTCTACGACCTCGATCAGGAGAACGCCGCGCGCGTGTACTCCGTTCCGAGCCCTCTAGCGGCAGCCGAGTAGATCTCGCAGCCGCGGGGCGACCAGTGCGCGCTCCGGCAGCGAGAGGGACTTAGGTGCCGCTTCCTTCAACGGCCCTGCCACGGGTGGGCAACAATTTGATTGTTCACCTGCACAAAAAGGGGTGGGAGGGGTTCTGTTCACTCGGGAAAGAGAGTACAATGCGCCTCGTCCGACAGTGTACGAACGCAATACAAGCGACTAAGACTATCTTCGCCAAGTAACAGTCTCGTGCGGTATTATTGCGACATCGCGAACAGCGGTGGGCTCGCGGGCAATCAAGATAAGCCAAGCGATGCTGTCGGTATTCCTTTCGATGAGGCCGGGGACGAGTCCCCGGCCTCATTGCGTGCCGGTTGCGCACAGGGGAGCGCTGTGCAGGGTGCAGGGGATCGGAATAGGCCGGAGATGGAGCCAAGCGCGCGGTCGAGGACTTGGTAACGCCTGGCGAAAGGCTGAACGCTCGCCGCGCAAAAGGCGTACACTGATGCTTTCTCACGTGCATCGGCACAAGGCGCGACGGCACTGTGCATCGCGCCGTGATATGAAAGGACGGCCATGCAACAGGCACTGCTCTGGGCCGCGTGCGGCACGGCGTTCACGTTCTCCATGACGACGCTGGGTGCGGCCTCGGTCTTTTTGTTTCGCAAGCGCAACAGCATGTTGCTCCAACGGATATTTTTGGGTTTTGCGGCCGGCGTTATGATCGCGGCATCCGTGTGGTCGCTGCTCATTCCCGCGATCGAGCAAGCCGAGGAAGCGGGCCAGGCGGGCTGGCTCCCCGCTGCGGGAGGATTCGCGCTGGGCGGGGCGTTTCTCATGGTGCTTCATCAGGTAATGCCGCATCTGCATCCGGGTGATGACAAGCCCGAAGGGCTTCCCAGCAAGTGGGATCGCCCGACGCTCTTGTTCACGGCGGTCACGTTGCACAACATACCCGAGGGCATGAGCGTGGGCCTGCTGTTCGCGATGGCCGCGAACAGCGGCGGAGATCCGGGCATGTTCGGCATGGCCGTGGCGTTGGCCATCGGCATCGGCATCCAGAACGTGCCGGAAGGCGCTGCCGTGGCGTTGCCCATGCTCCAGGAGGGCATGAGCCCCGTGAAGTCGTTCGGCTTGGGTGCGCTTTCGGGTTTGGCCGAGCCTGTATTCGGCATCCTTGTCGTGCTGTTCGCTGGAATCATTGCGCCCTACATGCCGTGGATGCTGGCGTTCTCTGCCGGCGCCATGATGTATGTGGTGGTGGAGGAGCTTATTCCCGAAGCGCATCTGGGCGAGCATTCGAATGCGGGAACGCTTGGGGTTATGGCGGGCTTTCTTGTGATGATGATTCTCGACGTCGCTTTGGGGTGATACTGCTCGGCTGGCGGGAAACGACCATCGAGGCGCGGGAAGCGTAGCTGAAATGCGTACGCGACGGGCGCAGAACGCGAGGCCAAGAGTGCATGTCGCTCCGGCTTTCACGATGGTCTTGTCGTCCATGTAGAATGCCGCACCGTCTTGACGAACGACGCCGTCCGAGGAATCCCCGGACGGCGTCGTCGCGACTGTGCTCGAGCGTGCAGGCAAGCGCGCGGGGCGCGCCGACGCCAGCTACCGGACGGGGGGCTGCTGCTGGTCGGACGAATTCCGATGCTGGTCCGTTGTACCCTGCGGTGCGGCGTACGGCTGTGCGATAGGAGCCGGCTGCCCCGCGGGAGGCTGCGGTGCGGCGTACGGCTGCTGAGGTTGATACGGCTGTCCGTAGACCGGTTGGGGCTGCGCATACGCCGCCGGTAGGGGATTGCGCAGCTTGTGGGCGTAGACGGCAGCTATGACGAGCAGGATCGTGGTAATGATCCGTCCCGAGAGAAATGCGACCACGGCGCCGGCGATGGACCAACCGAACATCGCCCCCAATTTCTCGGGCTTATTGTAGTTGCGAATACCGAGGATGCCTGCAATGAGCGAAGTGGCTCCGCACAGCAGCCCCCACACCAAAAACGCCATGGCAATGCCAATCGAGAGCCCGACCAGGCTGGCTATGCCCTCAGGGCCCAGCGAATCGTACTGCCCGTGATCGTAGCCTTCAAGGGAGATGCCGTTTCCATACAAACTGGGATCGGCTGCAAAGGCGCCGAATACGCCGACTGCGACAGCGCCGATGAGGAACGCCGCAATGGCGAGTACGGACAGCACGACGACGGCGATACTGACCCCGCGGAGAGTACGAGCGTTTGATTCCTGCATGACAAGTTCCCTTCAAAGGAGGATCGATTCGGCAACGTGAAGCAACGATGTCATTCTACGGTATCATGCAAAGATACCCTGCATGCTGTTACCAATTCGAAAGAAGGGCGGTCGAGGAGATGGAGAACTTCGAGTTCGTGTCGCCGACGCAGTTCGTGTTCGGCAAGGGCGCGGAAGAGCAGGCAGGCACGAAGCTTGCCGAACGTGGTGCGCGCACGGTGCTCGTGCACTTCGGTGGGCAGAGTGCCATCAAGAGTGGTCTCGTCGATCGCGTGAAGGCATCGCTCGACGCGGTGGGAATCGAACATGTCGAGCTGGGTGGCGTGCGCCCGAATCCCGAGATAACGCTGGTGCGCGAGGGAGTGGCGCTTTGCAAGGAGCACGGCATCGATTGGGTGCTCGCCGTGGGCGGCGGATCGGTCATCGACTCGGCGAAGGCCATCGCCGTGGGCGCGCACTACGACGGCGACGTGTGGGATTTCTTCGAGACGAAGCAGCAGACCGACGATGTGCTGCCCATCGCGGTTGTGCTCACCATTCCGGCCGCCGGAAGTGAGGCGTCGAAGAACACCGTTGTATCGAACGACGAGCTCCAGATGAAGTCGGGTTATGCGAACAACGCGCAACGTCCGAAGCTCGCGTTCATGAACCCCGAGCTCACCTTCACGTTGCCGACGTTCCAGACGGCTGCCGGTCTCACCGATATGTTCTGCCACCTGCTCGAACGCTTCTTCGACGACGTGGGAGCCGTGCCCGTCACGGACAACCTCAACCTGTCGCTCATGAAGACCGTGCGCGCCGAGGCGCCTCGTGTGCTGGTGGAGCCGGAGAACTACGATGCGCGCGCGAACGTCATGTGGGCGGGCATGCTGTGTCATCAGGGTCTGGCCGGTGTCGGGCGCCACGAGGATTGGGCCACGCATGGACTTGAGCACGAGCTGAGCGCGCTGTATCCCGAGATCACCCACGGCGCGGGATTGGCCGTCATGTTTCCCGCGTGGATGGAGTTCGTCTACGACGCGAATCCGGCGCGCTTCGCCTATTACGGCCGCGAGGTGTTCGGCCTGGCCCCCACCGGCGACCTGGAGGCCGATGCGCTCTCCGCTATCGACGAGACGCGTGCGTTCTTCGCATCCCTTGGCATGCCGACAGCGTTGACCGAGTTGGGCGTGGACGAGGACGACATTGAGAAGCTCATTCCCACGCTCAAGGCCAACAAAGGCGAGCCCTTCGGCAGCTTTAAAAAGCTCACCATGGGCGACGCTCGCACGATATACAGGATTGCGCTATAGGATTTCGGGGAACCGTTTGGAATTTTAGAAACCTATTGCGCTTGGGAGGCGGCTTCTTCTATAGGCAGCGATACCGTAGAAGGAGTCGCCGGTCGCCGAATCCGTTCGAAGCTGCGCAGCCGCGAAGCCCCGACGTTCCGATATGCAGATGCGGACCGTCGAAACGTAAAGATGGACCGTCGGTGCACAGAAATGGTCGCTCTGAAGTGTTTTGGAGCGGTCGGGTGAGTTTCTGGCTTGCGTTGAGTGGAGGCTGAAAGCATTAGGCCAGGTCGCGAAAGACGATCTGCGTGTCGAGGGCCCGGGCGAGCTTCAGAGCGGCCAAAAGGGTGACTCGAGAAGGCTGATTTCGCGAGATGGTGTCTTGGAATTGCGTTTGTGTGCGCTGTTGCCGGAGCCCGCTTTACCGCTGCGTCAACCGAAGCGTACGCAACCAGGTGCGATGCAAGGGACGTGCGCAAAAAACGTAGTACCTGGGACTGACAACTCGCACAAACGCAAACCTCGTGCAACCGTCGGTCGAAGCCGTGGCGGCTTGCCGCGTGCACCTAGTCTTTTCCAACGATGGCGTTCATGATGCCGGACACGATGCTGATAACGATGGATGCCACGAAGGCGCTGCCAAACGTGGCGATGTCGACGCCCGCCTGGAAGATGCCGTTGGCCAGCCACGCTGCCACGTACAGCATGAGCGTGTTCACCACCAGGTAGAAAATGCCCAAGGTGATGACGGTGATGGGCAGGCTGAGCACCTGCATGATGGGTTTGATGCTGATGTTGATGAGCGACAGGATAAGCCCAAAGATGGCGATGGCTACCCACGCCTCGGTGCCGCCGATCACCTCGATGCCCGGCACCAGCCACACGGCCACGCCCACAGCGACGGCGGTCACAAGCCAGCGGATGATAAAGTTCATGCACGATCCTTTCGCCCCCACGATTCTAGCCTCATCACTATAGGCAACGGAGAACAAGGCCGTGCGAAACGGTCGCGAAACTGTTACCGTCGCCTCTCGCGAAACTCGCGGCGGCGGGGACGCGCGCAATCGAATGCTTGTGCTCTTTTACGACCGTTACGCCTTTTGTGCTTTTGTTGGAGCGGGAGAAGCACGCAAAACATTGCATGGGCGCGCCTGTGCACCGACCTCGACGCGCCGAAGCCTGCAGGGGTTTCGGCGTGTCGTAAACCGCGGTGTCGCGATGCGTTTGCTAAAAGCGCAGGCTCAGGCAGCTCAAGCCCCCGTCGAGCTTGCGGTACTCGCTCGTGTCCACGGTGATGGTCTCGTAGCCGGCGTCCTGCACGGCCTTCAGCACGGTGGGGTAGCCCTCGGGCACGATGACGGTGCCGTTCACCCAGATGCAGTTCGCGGCGTAGGCCTCGTCCTCGGGGATCTCGATGCGGTGGTACTGCTCGAAGTCGGGCTTCGTCACGAACTCGCCGGACACCAGCATGTTGCCGTCCTCCAGGTAGTTCACGCCGGTCTTCAGGTGCAGCACCTTCTCCAGCTTCACCTCGGAGCCCTCGAGGCCCCAGCCCTCCAGGATCTCGAAAAACTGGCGGATGCCCTCCTCGTTCGTGCGGGCGGACTGACCCACGTAGAAGTGGTCGCCCACCATCATGACGTCGCCGCCGTCCAGCGTGCCGGGGCTCACGATGTGCTTCACGTGCTCGTTGTCGAAGAACTGGCGCACGGCCGGCTCGATCTCGTCCTTCTCGCCGTTGCGGCTGGCCGCGCCCGGGTTCGTGATGATGGCGCCGCAGCGCGTGATAACGGCCGGGTCCTCCACGAAGCAGGAATCGGGGTACTGCTCGAGCGCCGGCAGCACGGTCACTTCGACGCCGCATTCCTTGAGGGCCGCGATGTAGTCGTCATGCTGCTTGAGCGCCAGCTCGTAGTCGGGCTTGCCCAGTTCAGGAGCCGACGTGATGCCCTCGACCATACTCTTGGCTGGGCGGCGGACGATGACGTTCGTGAACTTGGTCATGAAGCGGTCCTTTCATCGGAATGGTTTGCGCAGATGCCGCTCATCGTATCCCTAATGCCGAAGCCGATCAAGAAAGCATGGCAATTTGCCCGCGACGTCAACGTATCGTCATCTGTCGCCTAGCGCGACGGCGCGCACTTCTGAGCAGCGGGCCTTCGGCGTTCGAAAAGAACCGGGAGGCTCGGGTTCGGCGGACGAGCGCGAGTACGTTCGCGCACGATCAACGCTCCGCTCGTCTGCGAATCCGCGGCGTGCCTCTGATGCCCGGCGCCTCAGAGGGGCCGACGGATCGATGTGCTATATTGGCACCACGGAAGCATCATGACGGGCGGGAGTCAATGACGAACGAGAAGCGGGCGCTCGAGCATCGCGAGCGTGGCAATACGAGGGTCGATCGCGTCGGCAAGGAGCAAGCGGAATACCGCGGAGCCGACGCGTATAGCTGCCCGCATGCTCGAGCGTGTGGTGCCTGCCAGCACGTGAACGAGCCCTATGCCGAGCAGCTTGCCCGCAAAAACGCGTGCGTAGCCGACTTATTCTCCCGCTTCGGCAACGTCGAAGTGCGGCCCCTGCTGGGGATGGATGAACCGTACCACTACCGCAACAAAGTGGTCTCTCCCTATGCGCCGGGCCGAAAGCTGCCAGGCATGGCGGGCGGCCCGCCTGCGAAAGGGAGAGCCGCACGCAGCGCACGCGCAGGCGGGGCTCGCGGACGCACTGCGCCGGGTTCCCCAACGCGCGAGATCCTGTGCGGCATGTACGCCGCAGGCACGCATCGGATCGTTGCCACCGACGAATGCCTCATCGAGCATGAGGAAGGAAAGCGCGCAATCCTCGCTATTCGCAACCTCATGCCGCGCTTCGGCATCGAACCGTACGACGAAGACAAGGGCACCGGTTTTCTGCGCCATGCCGTGGTGCGCGTGGGGCATGCGAGCGGGGAGGTGCTCGTCACGCTTGTGACGAACGGGCGCGACTTCCCAGGCTCGCGCGCGTTCTGTCGCGAGCTGGTCAAGCGCTGTCCCTCTATCACCACGATCGTGCAGAACGTGAACGAGCGCCGGACGAATGTCATCCTGGGCGAGCGCGAGCAAACGCTGTACGGCCCGGGGTTCATCCTCGACCGGCTCTGCGGGTTGAGCTTCCGTGTCTCATCGCAGTCGTTCTACCAGGTAAACGCTGTGCAGACCGAGGTTTTATACCGCACGGCCATCGAGCTTGCGGGTTTCACCGGTGCGGAGTCGGCCATCGACGCCTACTGCGGCACGGGCACCATCGGCCTCGTGGCGGCCAAGCACGGCGCCGCCCGCGTGACGGGCGTGGATGCTGTGGCGTCGGCTATCCGCGACGCGCGCGAGAACGCCAAGCACAACGGCATCGAGAACGCTCGCTTTGTTGCGGGCGATGCCGGCGACTTCATGCGAGCGGCTGCGGCGTCGGGCCAGCGCTCCGATGTGCTGCTCATGGATCCTCCGCGCGCGGGAGCTAGCGAGGAGTTCCTTTCGGCGGCCGTGCAGCTGGCGCCGTCGCGCATCGTCTACATCTCGTGCAATCCTGCCACACAGGTGCGCGATCTTGCGTTTTTGGCCAAGCACGGGTTTGCCGTGCGCGTTGTCCAGCCGGTCGACATGTTCCCTCATACCGACCATATAGAAACGGTCGCGCTCATCGAGTGCGGTGAAGGTCAGCTGCGGCCGCCCTGTGTCGCGAAGGAAGGAGCGCTCGTATGAATGGGATGACCGAGGAGCCCCAAGGACGGGAAGAGGGGTTCCGTCCGCACGGCGCCCTCAACGAGCCGCGTCTTCGTTGCGGCGAGCCTTCCGATTCGCGTGATGTCGAGGGTGCCGATCTGCGCAGCTTTGTGTTCGATACGGTGCTCGAGAGCATGCGGACGAGCATCTACGTGACGGATCTAGAAACCGATGAGATTCTGTACATGAATGGGTTCATGAAGCACGATTACGGCATCGAGGACCCCGAAGGCCAGGTGTGCTGGCGCGTGCTTCAAAGCGGCCTGAACGAGCGCTGCGAATTCTGCCCGGTCGAAACTCTGCTGCGCTCGTCCGAGGAGACCCCGTTCGTGCAGTGGGACGAGGAGAGCTCTGTGACG
>ENA-ORTH01000546-ORTH01000546.1-human-gut-metagenome-genome-assembly--contig:-NODE-546-length-46414-cov-3.872193_pt1 | contig 46414 bp, 36 predicted proteins | sample MGYA00241914_ERZ509192 | MGnify/ENA primary metagenome ERZ509192 (study PRJEB26280, sample SAMEA2338826) | human gut metagenome | biome: human gut; feature: human-associated habitat; material: faeces...
TTTACTGTTTCGAAGAAACAGATGAGTTTTATTTTAATAAAACTCATTAAGCTGAAAGCTTTAAACAACATGAGCAATTTTTTAAGGAAAATTGCGAATGGACAAGCAAAAAAAGAGTGGGGTGTTAGGGGCAACCCCCCTTAAATTAATTTTAAAAAATTTGAAAAAAGCCGTTAATTTTTTTAACATCTTATCATCTCCTATATGAGTATATTAACCTTATTATATAATATATTGTACCACATTCAGGACAATTGTACAACATATTTTTTTGAAATTTCTTGACTTTTTTAGTGTGTTGTGATAATATATAATAAAAGAATATGAAATCAGTTTGGAAAGCGAGATTTATTATGACTGACTATTATTACCCTGTCCTCAGCGATGAAACGAGCCTGCCTTTGTATGTGCTTGGAATCGGTGCGAGAGATAGAGAATTTCATTTTGTAAGAGAAGATGGCTATCCTAATCATCAGATAATATACTGCACTCGTGGTCAGGGTCACATTATATTTGATGGTCATGAGTATGATATAAAGCCGGGTGATGCATTTTATCTGCCGCCTTCTGTGCCGCATGAGTATTATCCTGTTGGTGATATATGGGAAACCCACTGGATAACCTTTGAGGGCAGGGAAGCAATTGAAATACTCAAGCATATCAAGCTTGAGAAGGCTAAAGTGTTTCACATAAATGATATCAATGCTGTTGATGCCATATTTAAGAAGATACTTTATCTTATGAAGACTAATTACTACTACTGTGGTCACCAGTGTTCGGCATATCTATATCAGTTTCTTATTGAGCTACACAGAGTCGTAAACCTACAAAATGGTAGTCAGGACGGACAAAAACTCAATCAGCTGCAGCCTGTAATTGATTATATTGATAAGAATTTCAGAAAAGAACTTACACTTGTGGAGCTTGCTGATCTTATTGACCTTTCACCGCAGTATCTTTGCAGACTTTTCAAGGAGTGTCTTAGTCTAAGACCTTTTGAGTATCTAGCAAGAAAGCGTATACAGCAGGCAAAGCTGCTTTTATTGGAGGATAAGCTTAACATCAATGAAATCGCTGCGGAGGTAGGTTATAACGATTGCAGTTATTTTTGTGCGGTGTTCAAAAAGCATGAAATGCTTTCCCCTGCAGAATTTCGTTCTCTTCATAAAAAAGCAGGTAATTAAAAACATGATGCCCCACGGAAATGGATTCCGTGGGGCTTTTTTTATAATATAGTTCCGCCTCCGATAACGTATTCACCGTCATAGAAAACCACTGCCTGTCCCTTTGAGATAGCTTTATGAGGTTCTTTAAAAGTCACGAGTACCTTGCCATCATTCATTGGTGAAACTGTACATTCAGCGTCCTTTTGATGATAACGTGTCTGAGCAGTGCAGGTTATAGGCTTTGTGAGGGTGTCAAACGGAATAAAGTTCACATCTCCTGCCACAAGGCTGTCACTGTATACTTCATCAGCCTTGCCCATAATAAGCCTGTTATGCTCCATATCCTTTGCAACAACGAAAAGCGGTTCGCTATATGAAATGCCTACGCCCTTTCGCTGTCCAATAGTATAGTGTATCAGACCTTTGTGTTTACCAAGCTTTGTGCCGTCAGAAAGAACGATATCTCCCGACTGCTGTTCACCGCAGCGTTTTGTGATAAAGCCTGCGTAATCACCGTCAGGGATAAAGCAGATGTCCTGAGAGTCAGGCTTGTCTGCATTTATAAGCTTGTTTTCTTCTGCGATATCACGGATCTTGTCCTTGTGCATCTCGCCAACGGGGAAGAGAGTGTGAGCAAGCTGTTCTTGCGTCATGCTGTAAAGCACATAACTTTGATCCTTTGACCTGTCAGGTGAGCGTTTCAGAAGCCACCTGCCTGACTTTTCGTCAAACTCTCTGGCAGCGTAATGCCCCGTAGCTATATGGTCAAAACCCAGTAGCTTTGCACGCTCATAGAATTTTGCGAATTTCAGATGTTTGTTGCACTCGATACACGGGTTAGGCGTGCCGCCTGCCAGATATGTATCAACAAAATTGTCGATAACATAGTGCTTAAAATCATCAGAAAAATTGAATACATGGAAATCAATGCCTAGTTTAAAAGCAACAAAACGTGCGTCCTCTACATCATTGAGAGAACAGCACGTTCTTGTTTTATCCAGACCGATGTCCTCATTGCTGTAGAGCCGCATGGTAGCCCCTGCCACGTCATAACCCTCATCAAGAAGGAGCTTGACCGAAACAGAGCTGTCAACGCCGCCACTCATTGCCACAAGAACTTTATCAGCCATTGCAGTTCTCACAATCAGGAGCAGACTGCTTACCTACGAACGGAGTTGGATCTATACCCTGTCTTTTATAGTAGTCAGAAACAGCGGCTTTCATTGCTTCCTCCGCAAGAACAGAGCAGTGAAGCTTTGCTGGTGGAAGACCGTCAAGAGCTTCAACAACTGCCTTGTTTGTAAGTTTCAAAGCGTCTTCAAGCTTTTTACCTTTTATCATTTCTGTAGCGATAGAAGATGTAGCAACAGCCGCACCACAACCAAAAGTCTTGAACTTGACGTCAGTTATAACGCCGTCATTGACCTTGATGTACATTTTCATTATATCTCCGCACTTGGCGTTTCCTACCTCGCCGACACCGTCAGCATCTTCAATCTCGCCGACATTTCTCGGATGTGCGAAATGATCCATTACCTTTTCGCTGTATATCATTTTTTATTCCTCCTAATCAAGTGTATAGTCGTGAATATTCTCAGTTCTGCAAATTCTTTCCCAAAGTGGTGACATACTTCTCAGGTGCTTTACGATAGGTGGAAGAACCTCAAGAATATAATCAACATCTTCCTCTGTGTTCTCGTCATTGATAGAAAGTCTGAGTGAGCCATGTGCTACTTCGTGTGGCAGACCAAGTGAAAGCAGAACGTGTGACGGGTCAAGTGATCCGCTTGTGCAGGCTGAGCCTGATGAAGCTGCAACGCCCTGAAGATCAAGTGAAAGAAGCAGGCTCTCGCCCTCTACTCCACGAACAGATATGTTTACGTTTCCTGCAAGTCTGTGTTCTGTGTCACCATTAAGTCTTGACTCAGGTATCTTGAGCAGACCCTCGATAAGTCTATCTCTCATCTTTCTAACACGCTCATTCTTTGCAGGGATATCCTTTACAGCATCAGTGATAGCAACGCCGAGAGCCACGATAGAAGGTACGTTCTCAGTACCTGCACGCTTATTTCTCTCCTGTGCTCCGCCGTAGATAAGGTTAGGAAGGTTGATGCCTGTTTTTACATAAAGCGCGCCAACACCCTTTGGAGCGTGTAGCTTATGTCCTGAAAGTGAGAGCATATCAATGTTCATATCTTTAACATTGATGTCAATATTTCCTACAGCCTGAACAGCGTCAGTATGGAACCATACGCCATGCTTGTGGCAAACTTCGCCGATCTCAGCGATAGGCTGTATAGTACCGATCTCGTTGTTAGCTGTCATTATTGTAACAAGGCAGGTGTCATCACGGATAGCGTCCTCGACCTGTTGTGTAGTAACAAGACCCTTGTCACCTACAGGAAGATATGTTACCTCAAAGCCAAGCTTTTCGAGATACTGACAAGTGTGCAGAACTGCATGATGTTCAAAAGCAGTTGTGATGATATGCTTCTTGCCCTTTTTTTCTCCAAGCTGTGCACAGCCTCTTATAGCCCAGTTGTCAGACTCAGAGCCGCCAGCAGTGAAATAGATCTCGTTGACCTTCGCACCAAGAGCGTTTGCGACCTGTTCTCTTGCTTTAAGAACGGCTTTTGCGCATTCCATTCCCAAAGAATATATACTTGACGGATTTCCGTATAGCTCAGTGAAATAAGGCAGAGCGGCGTCAAGAGCTTTCTGAGATACTCTAGTCGTAGCTGAGTTATCTGCATAGACAAATCTCTTTTCCAATTAAATCATACCTTTCATATATAGATTTACTATTTTATTATATACTTATTTACTACAAAATGCAAGTGATTTCGTTAATTTAACAGAAATTTAACTTCTACTGAATTTCTTTGAGCCCATGACTGCAAGTTCGTCACAACGTTCGTTTTCCGGATGTCCTGCATGGCCTTTTACCCAGTTGAAATTGACCTTATGCACCTCCAGCAGATCAAGAAGCTTTTCCCACAGATCACTGTTTAGAGCCTTTTTCTTGTCCGATTTCACCCAGTTGTTTGCACGCCATTTTTTTGCCCAGCCTTTTGTAACAGCATCAATTATATACTTTGAGTCGCTGTAAAGCTCTACCTCACATGGCTCTTTCAGTGCTGAAAGGGCAGTGATAACAGCGGTTAGCTCCATGCGGTTATTGGTAGTTGAAGGGTCGCCGCCCCAAAGCTCTTTTGATGTGCCTTTGTATCTTAGTATCGCACCGTATCCTCCAGGACCGGGATTGCCTGAACAAGCACCGTCAGTGAAAATTTCTATTTTCTTCATTTATTTATCTCCGTTTTTGTGATGATTATTATGCAAAACATATTATACTACATTTCTCTCTTTTTTTCAAGTACCTCTCGAGGTTTAATATTTTAATATTTATTACTTTTGAAATGTTCAAATTATACAAATGGCTTGAATGTCTTTGTATAAAATGAGAATTGACTTAAAGGACATTAGGTTTTATAATTGTAGTGTGACATTGGTTATTAAGACAGAAAATCATCTGATTTGGAGGTCAATTATTTTATGAAGATCAAGAAGATTCTTGCATTGGCAGTAGCGCTTACATCTGTTTTTGCAGTTGCAGGTTGTGGCTCCACAGGCGACAGCAGTTCAAAGGTATCAACAGTAAAGAAAGTTAAAGTTGAGGACACACAGGAAATAGAGGCTATCCCTGACGACGCTCAGAAAACTATCCGTTGGATGGGTACATATGACCTTAACCCTGACGAGAAAAAGGGCGAGGATAAGTCCGTTGAGATGACTCTTTTCAACAACAAGGGTGGTAAAGTAGAGTACACAAGAGTAACTGATAGCGAAAAATTTGACCAGCTCGCTAGTGCTATCATGGCTCAGCAGAATGTACCTGATATCTTCAAGTATGAGTGGATGGCTTTCCCTGCACAGGTGCTTAAGGATATGTATCAGCCTGTTGACGATATTGTGAACTTTGACGATCCGCTGTGGGCTGATGTGAAAACAGCGGCTGACAAGTTCGTTATGGGCGGCAAGCATTATGTTGCTCCTATAAGCTTCACAGTCGGCACGCTTATGATGTACGATCAGGACGTTATTGATGCTGAGGGTCTTGACGATCCATATGAGCTTTATCAGAACAACGAGTGGAATTGGGATAACTGGTATGACATGATGTCGGAGTTTGTTTCAAATGCTCCTGCTGATGTTGAGAGATTTGGTATTAATGGTTGGTTCCAGACACAGGTCATTCAGCAGACTGGTAAAACAATGGTAAACTATGACGGAGAGAAGTTCACAAACAATATAAATGACCCTGATATCGAAAGAGCAGAAGATCTGCTTTATCAGGTAGGTAAGAACAACCTTGTAAACGGCAACTGGCTTGGCAATGCTAAGCAGGCGCTTAAAGACGGCAATCTGCTGTTCTACTGCATGGGTTCATGGGCTATGACAGGAAATAACGGACCTTCTGACGCTGACACTTGGAGAGTGGTCCCTGTTCCGTCTGATCCTAACACTGATGAAAAGTACATGACATCTGATATGACGGCATATATGTGGGTAAGAGGTTCAACAGCTAAGGAGGCTGTTAAGTGCTGGTATGAGTGTTGCAGAATGGCTAACACAGATGAAACATATAAGGAAAACGGCAAGGAGAAATTCCTCAACGCTAACCCTAACTGGACAGAGGATATGTATCAGGTGATCGTTGACTGCTCATCTTCTGAGTACAATCAGGTGTTTGACTACGGCTACGGAATTTCTTCCACAATGTCTGACGACAACGCAAATGAGGACGGCAACTGCGTAACAAGAAAGCTTTATGAATACACAAACAAGGCTGACGAAAATGGCAAACAGTTCTCATGGACAGAGCTGAGAGAATCATACTCCGCAACTGTTGACGCTGAGCTTAAAACTATCAATGACGCTGTTGTTGCATTCAACAAGAAAAATTCATAAGAATATTTTGCAAGGCCTCGATAAAATCGGGGTCTTGTTTTTTTGCATAAAAATAAGGCTCTGAGTTTTTGCTCAGAGCCTTGCTTTGTTATATTTAGCTGTCCATACCCTCACGAACGGATTTGATAAACTTGCCCACATATTCAGGAGCGTCCTTGCCGTGTTCCTCAACTATCTTGACAACAGCACTTCCCATGATAACGCCGTCAGCGTACTGGGACATTTTCTTTGCCTGCTCAGGATTTGAAATTCCGAAGCCAATACAGCAAGGGCAGTGATCGTTGTTTCGGATAGGTGCAAGCAGCTCGTTGAAATCAGTGGTTATCTCTGAGCGCATACCTGTAACGCCCAGTGAAGATACAACATACAAAAAGCCTTTTGACTTTTCTTCTATCATTTTTACACGCTCGTGTGAGGGCGGTGCAACAAGGAAGATAGTGTAGATACCATTTTTCTCAGCCTCGCCCTCAAGCTCTTCACGTTCTTCAAAAGGCATATCTGGAACGATAACACCGTCTATCTGAGTTTCTTTGCAAAGCTCAAAGAACTTTGCTGTACCGAACTTGAAGATAGTGTTTATATACATCATCAGAAGCATAGGCTTGTCAGTCTGTGTGCGGAGTTTTCTTACAAGGTCAAATATCTTGTCAAGATTCGTTCCGCCGCTCAGAGAACGCAGAGAAGCTTTCTGAATAGTTGCACCCTCTGCGATAGGGTCAGAGAACGGCACTCCGATCTCGATAATGTCAGAACCATTTTTATACATTTCAAGAACGCACTTTTCTGTTGTATCCATATCAGGATCGCCTGCGGTGATAAATGTCACAAGCGCCTTTTTGTTTTCTGCTTTAAGCTTTTCAAAACAAGCGTCTATCCTATTCTTCATTGAGCTCGACCTCCCTGTATCTTGCTATTGAGTATACGTCCTTGTCGCCTCTGCCTGAAAGGTTGATGACAAGTATTGAGTCCTTATCCATTGTAGGAGCAATCTTAAGCGCAGCGGCAACTGCGTGTGATGACTCGATAGCAGGGATTATACCCTCTGTTCTTGAAAGGTACTCAAAAGCACAAACTGCTTCTTCATCGGTTATGTCAACATACTGCGCTCTGCCTATAGAGTTAAGATATGCGTGCTCAGGTCCGATACCTGGGTAGTCAAGACCTGCGGAAATTGAGTAAACAGGGTCGATCTGACCATATTCGTTCTGCAAGAAAAGCGATTTCATGCCGTGGAATATACCAAGTGAGCCTTTTGCAACTGTAGCCGCATGGTCAGGTGTGTCAATGCCTCTGCCTGCTGCTTCTGCACCAACAAGCTTGACTGACTTGTCTTCGATAAAGTTGTAGAATGCACCCATAGCGTTTGAGCCACCGCCTACGCAGGCAACAACGCAATCAGGTAGTCTGCCTTCCTTTTCCATAAGCTGTGCCTTTATCTCAGCGCTGATAACTTTCTGAAAATCCCTAACCATTGTAGGATAAGGGTGAGGTCCCATTACAGAGCCTATGCAGTAGAAAGTTGTGTCGATGTTTGATACCCAATCTCTGAAAGCTTCATTGATAGCGTCTTTCAGTGTAGCAGTACCGCTTGCAACGCCTGTTACCTTTGCGCCAAGAAGATTCATTCTGTAAACGTTAAGGGACTGTCTTTTCATATCGGTCTCGCCCATGTAGACCTCACATTCCAGACCCATAAGAGCGCAAACTGTAGCGGTAGCAACACCGTGCTGGCCTGCACCAGTTTCAGCGATTATGCGCTTCTTGCCCATTTTCTTTGCTAGAAGTATCTGACCCAGAACGTTGTTTATCTTGTGTGAGCCTGTGTGGTTAAGATCCTCACGTTTGATGTATATTTTAGCTCCGCCAAGATCTTTGGTCATCTTTTCTGCATAATAAAGCATTGACGGTCTGCCTGCATAATTATGGTAAAGCTCCTGAAGCTCTTTGTTGAACTCAGGATCGTCTTTGTATTTATCGTAAGCTTTTTCAAGCTCGTGAACAGCAGTCATGACAGTTTCAGGAATATATTGTCCGCCAAATTCGCCAAATCGTCCAATTTTACTCATTTATATCCTTCTTTCGGTATTATTTCTGATAGTTTCAACTATCCTTTTTATCTTGTTTTCGTCCTTGAAGCCATCGGTTTCCACTGAACTTGAAAAGTCAACACCATAAGGTTGTACCTTTTCCATAGCATAGCAGATATTATCCTCGTTCAGTCCACCTGCAAGTAAGAAAGGCTTTGATATGTTTACCTGTGAAAATATATCAAGGTCAACACGCTTGCCAGTCCCACCGTAGCTGCCTGCTGAAAAGCTGTCTATAAGCAGCTTGTGGACGGGAAGTGCGTCAGCTTTTGCGATATCATCAGCACATTTTGCACGAACGGCTTTCCATATCTCACAGTCGCAGTTTTCACGGAGCTTATCAATATACTCTGCGTTTTCCTCACCGTGAAGCTGGATAACGTCCAGCTTATCTGCGTAATATTTCAGAATGCTCTCTGTAGGTTCATTGACGAAAACGCCCACTCGTTTGATTTCCTTATTAAGAAGAAGTTCAAGATCGTAGAATGTGTCAATGTCTACCGTGCGTTTAAAACCCTCCGACAGTATAAAGCCTGCATAATCAGGGTGGTATGTGTTCACATAAAGAATATCGTCCACACGGCGCATACCACATATCTTGATTTTTGTCATTTATACGCCCTCTCTCAGTTCATGGAGAGTTGTACCGATATTGCCGCTTCTCATAAGCGTTTCACCTATAAGCACAGCGTCTGCACCAAGGCTGCGTACTTTCTTCATATCGGCATTTGTTTTTATACCGCTCTCTGAAACAAGCACTGCATGGTCGCCTACTATATTGCTGAGCCTGCCCGTGGTTTCAAGGTCAACGTCAAAAGTGTAAAGATTTCTGTTGTTTATGCCAAGCATATCAGGCTTAAAACCAAGCGTCTTTTTATACTCTTCCTCGTTGTGCACCTCTACAAGACATTCAAGTCCAAGCTCGTGAGCAATATCAGAATATTCTTTCATCTGATCCTCGCTGAGTATAGCCGAGATAAGCAGAACTGCATCAGCACCTAAGGCTCTTGCCTCGTAGAGCTGATATTCGTCGATAACGAAGTCCTTGCGGAGTATAGGCAGATTCACAGCCGCTCTTATAGCTTTGAGATATTCCCCAGAGCCTTGAAAATAATGCTCTTCTGTTAGGCATGAGACAGCATTTGCACCGCTTTTCTCATACTCGCAGGCAGTTTTCACAGGGTCAAAATCAGGACAGATAAGTCCCTTTGACGGCGAGGCTTTCTTTACCTCGCTTATGACTGAAAGGGTATCACGCTTGATAGATTTTGAAAAGGAAACCGTTTGGTATTCCTTTTCGGCTGACATAGCTTTTATATCCTGTCTTGAAACTTTTGATATATCTCTTTCAAGCTGTTCTTTTCTTTTGTCGCAGATATTGTCAAGTATCATTTTTATCCTCTGTTAGTAAGTTCAACAAGTTCTTCAAGCTTTTTAAGAGCCTTTCCGCTGTCTATCATTTCAGCTGCAGTCTTTACGCCCTCTTCGATGCTGTCACATTTGCCGCAGATATAAAGTGCACAGCCTGAGTTGAGAAGAACAATATCTCTCTTTGCACCCTTGATTGTGCCCTCAAGTATACCTCTTGTGATAGCTGCGTTGCCCTTTCCGTCCTCGCCAACGATGTCAGAAAGCTTTCCTCTTTTAAGACCGAAGTCCTCAGGCTTTATCTCATACTTGATAATCTTTCCACCATTTATCTCGCAGATAGTTGTAGGAGCTGATATAGAAACTTCGTCAAGTCTGTCGTTGCCGTAAACGAGCATTGCTCTTTTTATGCCTAGGTTCATAAGCACCTTAGCCATTGGTTCAAGCAGATCAGGATCATATGTGCCAAGTATCATGAAGTCTGCTTTTGCAGGATTAGCGAGAGGTCCGAGAATGTTGAAAACAGTTCTTACACCTATCTGCGCTCTTGTAGGTCCTACAAATCTCATTGCTGAGTGATATGACTGTGCAAACAGGAATGAAAGACCGATCTCGTCAAGGGACTTTTCAGCCTGTTCATGTGTTGACTGAATTTTAACTCCAAGAGCCTCGAGAACATCAGCCGCACCGCTCTTTGAAGAAACGCTTCTGTTGCCGTGTTTTGCGACTTTCTGTCCTGCTGCCGCAATTACGAATGAAGAGGTTGTGGAAATGTTGAAGCTGTTTGAAAGATCTCCACCTGTGCCAACTATATCAAGAGTACCCTTGACGTTGACCTTGGACATTTTCTCTCTCATTACCTTTGCAAAACCGGTTATCTCGTCAATAGTCTCACCTTTCATTCTCAGAGCTGTGAGCAGGCAGGCGATCTGAGCATTAGAAGCTCTGTCGCTCATGATGATATCCATTGCTTTATAAGCTTCGTCCTCAGTTAGTGACTTTCCATCACATACTATTTTGAGATACTTTTTAAGCTCAACTCTTTCGCTGTCAGGAAGAGCAGCTGACTTTGTTTTTGTGGTCTTTATGCCTGCGATATCGTTCAGGAAGTTTTCGATTATCATGTTTCCAACTTCGCCAGTGAGAACTGACTCAGGGTGGAACTGAACGCCGTAGGTCGGGTGTTCTCTGTGTCTTATTGCCATTATCTGAGCTTTATCGTCAGTTGCAATAACAGACAGGCAGGTAGGAAGTGAAATGCTGTCAACAACAAGTGAGTGATATCTTGCGGCTTTTATTGTGCTTTTCAGACCGCTGAAAAGTGGGTTTGCAGTGTTAAGATTGATATCTGTCTGCTTGCCGTGAAGCTGCTGCTTTGCGTGAACTATCTTTCCACCGAATGCTTCGGCTATCGCCTGGTGTCCCAGACAAACGCCAAGTATAGGGATCCTGCCACTGAATGTTTTTATGACCTCTTCGGAAATTCCTGCGTCCTTTGGATAACCAGGACCAGGGGAGATGATGATAGCCGTAGGTGACATTTTTTCGATCTCATCTATGGTTATCTCATCATTTCTTGCTACTGTAATGTCTTTTGTGAGTACGCCTACAGCCTGATAAAGATTGTAGGTAAAGCTGTCATAGTTGTCAATAAGTAAAATCATAGTAATCTTCCTTTACAGTACAAACTTATCAATGAAAGTTTTGTCGTTGAAGTAGTTTATGCCGATAGCATTCCTTATTTCTGAAACAGTTTCATTTGAAACCTCTATTGCACGTTGTGTGCCTTTTTTAAGTATCTCTATGAGCTGCTCTTTGTCTTTCTCATATTCCTCACGTCTTGCTCTGATAGGTGCGAGAAATTCCTGCATAACGTTGTTAAGGAACTTCTTACATTTCATATCGCCAAGGCCGCCACGCTCATAATGTTCTTTCATCTCTGCGAGGTTCTTATAGTCAGGGAAGTATTTAGCAAAATCTTCGTCCTTGCTGAATGCGTCAAGATAGATAAATACCGGATTGCCCTCTGTGTGACCAGGGTCGCTTACATTGATGTGTGTAGGGTCAGTGTACATTGACATTATCTTGTTTTTCAGAGTTTTTTCATCGTCTTTAAGGTAAATGCAGTTGCCAAGAGATTTGCTCATCTTTGTGTTGCCGTCTGTACCAACAAGTCTGTTGCAGCTTGCGTTGTCTGGGAGAACAGCCTCAGGCTCAACAAGTATATCGCACTTATAAATTCTGTTGAAGCTGTTTACTATCTCTCTTGCCTGTTCAAGCATTGGAAGCTGATCTTCTCCAACAGGAACATACTTAGCCTTGAATGCTGTGATGTCTGCTGCCTGGCTGATAGGATATGTCATAAAGCCAACAGGAAGGTTTCTTTCAAAGTTTCTCATTTTTATCTCAGACTTGATAGTAGGGTTTCTTTCAAGTCTTGACATTGTAACGAGGTTTGAATAGTACATTGGAAGCTCGTAAAGTGCTGGGATATGTGACTGAACGAAGAATGTTGTTTTGTCAGGCTCAAGTCCTACAGCAAGATAGTCAAGCATTACCTCGAGAATGTTTTGTCTTATCTTCTCAGGATTGTCAGCGTTATCTGTAAGTGCCTGAAGATCGGCTATCATAACGAACTGATCAAATTTTCCTGTGTTTTGAAGTTCAACTCTTTTTCTGAGAGAACCTACATAATGACCAAGATGAAGTGATCCAGTTGGTCTATCGCCTGTAAGAATAATATTATTGCTCATGTTATTAACTCCTTTTAAATTATAATTTGCTTGCTTCTTTTATTGCATTTATAACAGCCATTGCCTTGTTGCATGACTCCTGATATTCGTTCTCAGGAACAGAGTCAGCGACAACTCCGCCTCCTGCTTGGATATAAGCCTTGTTATTTTTGAAAAGCACTGTTCTTATAGCGATACAAGTATCCAGCGAACCGTCAAATGCAAGATAACCAACTGTTCCGCCATAAAGGTCTCTTTTTGTTGTTTCAAGCTCGTCGATTATCTCCATTGCTCTTACCTTCGGTGCGCCTGAAAGAGTGCCAGCAGGAAGAACTGCCATAAGTGCGTCAAGAGGTTTCTTATCTTCTCTCAGTGTACCCTTTACATTAGATACAAGGTGCATAACCTTTGAATATCTTTCAACTATCATCATGTCTGTAACAGTTACGGAGCCGAACTCAGAAACCTTTCCTATGTCGTTTCTTCCAAGGTCAACGAGCATTGTGTGTTCAGCTCTTTCCTTTGGATCGTTGAGAAGCTGTTGTTCATTGCGGATATCTTCGTCGTAGGTCGCTCCACGCTTGATAGTGCCTGCAATTGGTCTTGTTACTACCGTTCTGTTTTCTACTGATACCAGCATTTCAGGTGAAGCGCCTGCAACAGCATAATCATTGTGCTTAAAGTAGTAAAGGTAAGGTGACGGATTAGTGGAGCGGAGCATTCTGTAAACGTCAAAGCTGTCAGGCGGATTGTCTATCTCAAATCTCTGTGACGGAACTATCTGGAAGATGTCGCCCTCTTTGATGTATTCCTTAGCCTTTTCAACGTTTGCAAGATAATGTTCCTTTGTGATGTTGGATTTTACTGTGATGTTGTCCTCCATTGTCTTTGGAGTTTTCATAACAGGCTTGTAATTTCTAAGAGTTTCAACTACTTCGTTGCATATCTTTTCACATTCTTTGTATTTAGTTTCAAGATCATCGCTCTTATTGATGTTGAGGATTATTACAGCCTTGTTTGAAAGGTGATCGTAAGCAACGATCTTTTCAAAAAGGTGCAGGTCAGCGTCAGGAAGTTTAAGATCGTCCTCAGGAGGGGAGCAGAGAGTTTTTTCAAAATATCTTATAATATCATAAGCGAAAAATCCTATTAGACCACCTGTGAGCTTTGGATAATTATTAAATCTCGGTGACTTGTGGCCTTCGATTATCTCAGAAAAGAAAGCGATAGGATCATCGACTTTTACCATTTCATCAGCCTTACCTTTTTCTTTGACAGTAACAACGTGCTTGTTAAGAATATATTCGCATTTAGGATCAATGCCCACATATGAATATCTGCCCCACTGGTCTTTATTATCTACAGATTCAAGAATGAAACAATCATCATACGCCTCGTGCAGACAGTTAAAAAGTTGTATTGGCGTACATGAATCCATGAGAAGCTCATAGAATACAGGCACAGTCTTGTAGTTTTCAAAAAGTTCCTTTACTTGTTCAATAGCAGGGTACAGCATAAATATTCCTCCTAAATGCTTTTTTGTCGTAAAATTGACAATAAAAAAAGTCCTGTCATCACACATAACATCTAGTTATGGGACGATAGAACCGTGGTGCCACCCAATTTCCCGATAATAAATTATCGGCTCACAGATACGCATTCTGACTGGCAGAAATCAATATCCTGTCCTTTAACGCAGGAATCACGGCGAGTGATACTCGAATAAACTTTCACACCGCTCCTCACAAATCCATTCATCTGAAGAAAATGTATCAGCTCACACCTACCGCTGACTCTCTGTGACCTTTTGCATCAAACTACTTACTTTTGCTCATAGGATTTATCGTATTAACTTTAGTCTTATTATATTCCTCTGTTTCTAAAATGTCAATATCAGAAAATGTAAATATTATTGCTATTATGTAAATATTCTTTTGCAATTTGGATTTATACCAAAATAAATAATTTTAAATTTTCAATATTCCTTGCATTTATAAATAATGTAGTGTATAATAAAGTAATAGTTAAGGTAATTGAGAAAGGAAAATATATGAAAGTACAAACTAATAAGAAATACACCACAATTGCATTTTATGCAGTTATCGTTATTGCTATAAATGTGCTTTTGGTAGTGGCTGTATTTAAATTTAATACGATCTTAAAGCTTATTTCCACACTTGTTTCTGCACTTACGCCTGTTATAGTTGGTCTTGTGATCGCATTTCTTATAAATCCTATAATGGTGAATTTTGAAAAGCTGTTCAGAAATAAAGTGGTAAAAAATCCAGCTAAGAAAAAGCTTACCAGAGCCTGCTCGGTAACTGTAGCGTCACTTGTTTTTCTGGGGATAGTTGTTGGACTTACTTATGTTGTTGTTCCAGAACTTATAAATTCCATAATTGATATTTTTAACAATGCATCTAACATCGTTGTTAAGGTGCAGGGTTGGATAAATAAGCTGTTTAAAAACTATCCTGATATCGAAACAATGGCTACGGAGAAGCTCAAAGCTTTTTCAACTGATTTGGGAACCGTTATCGAGAAGGTACAGCCGATGTTTGAAAATATTCTTTCGGGTGCATGGGGCGTTATCAATGTTCTTAAAAACTTTGTATTTGGATTTATCGTTTCTATCTATATGCTTTGCAGCAAGGAAAAGCTTCTTGCTCAGGCTAAGAAGATAATCATTGCAAACACAAAAAAGTCTACATGTGAGAAGATCATGAGAGTTTGCACTGAAACAAATAAAGTTTTTGCAGGTTTTTTGAGCGGAAAGATCATTGACTCGGCAATAATCGGAGTTCTTTGCTTTATAGGTCTGACTATCATGAATATGCCTTACAACATCATGATAAGTGTTCTTGTGGGTGTAACTAATATTATCCCATTTTTTGGACCGATAATCGGTGCGATACCATCAACTGCACTTATGCTTTTTATTGATCCTAAAAAAGCCATTATACTTCTCATTTTCATAGTTATTCTACAGCAGTTTGACGGCAATATCCTTGGTCCTAAGATACTTGGTGATTCTACTGGGCTTCCGGGTTTTTGGGTGCTGGTATCACTGTTCTTCTTTGGAAATTTGTTTGGTTTCATAGGTATGGTCATTGCAGTTCCGACTTTTGCATTGCTTTATACTTTTACACGAGAGAGCGTTGTTCAGCGGTTAAGAAAGAAGAAGCTCCCTGTAGATACCGACTATTATATGGAGGATGTTGAGCATTTGTATAAGAAAAATGAAAAGCGTATTCCGCTTACGCCTGAACAGCTTGACGCCATGGTCATTCCAAGTGCTGATGAGGTAAATGAAGTCAACAGAGAGGATGATCCAGAAATAGTTGACGATCACAACGAAAATAAAGATCAGTAAACGCAAAAGAGTGGCCTGTTCACAATTCATAGTGAGCAGACCGCTTATTTTATTTCATGTATTTTTTCTGTATTTTTGCAATATGTATCACAGAGTATATTACTATAAGTGCAATAAGTATTGTTAATGTGATCTTGAAAACAGACGATTCAAAGTATGACTTAGCTATTTTAACTTTCGCTTTGACTTGGGAACGTTCTACTTTAGTTGTGGAAACGAGATCTATAGTTGCAAGCACCTCACCTTTGTAGACAAGTTCCATTTTACCAAGCACATCGCCAACTTCAACAGGTGCAACAACGTTGTCATAAACGGTTATTTTCTTTTCCACATCATTTACTGATATATCTACAGGCCACAGCCTTGTAAAACCATTTGCAGGTTTAAGATTTGCATAATCTATGCCGTCACCGTAGCTTACCTTTACATCACGGATTTCGCTGTTTTTGTCCACAAAATCCGTTGCTACAAGACTTGAAAATGCCCATTTGTAAAGATTGATGTGATCAAGGAGGTTGTAGTAAACATTATCTCCACCATATATGGAATCAGGATCCTCCTCGCCCTTCTTCACATCTTCTTCAAGCTTATCCATTGGTGCACCCATTGTCACAATAAGATATGTGGTGCCTTCATATTCCGCATATGAAGCTAAACATCTTCCAGCGGAGTCAAGGGTGCCTGTCTTTATGCCCTTAGCATAGGAGTAGTAATAATCGGTCATTGAGTCAAGCATAAGGTTTGTATTATAAATATCTGTACCATCTGAGTGATAAGAGGTGGATGCCATATGATAGCTTGGCAGACAGACAATATCACGAAACACCTGATATTTGCTTATGGCATATTCACAAAGAGTTGCCATATCCTTGCAGGATGAATAATTCTGTTGCGCCCACAGACCATGTGCATTTGAAAAGTGTGTATTTTTCATGCCGAGTTTTTCAGCTTTTTCATTCATAAGGTCTGTAAATTCTGTTATGGAATCGGACACATTCAAAGCGATTATATTCGCTGCTTCACATGAGGATGGGATAAGCAGTGCCGCCAGGAGATCATAACAGCTTACTTCTTCGCCTGGTTGTATATCAGCTGTTGAAGCACCAGTATCATATAGTTCATCAAATGCTTCCGAGCCTGCTGAATAGTATGTATCTTTCAGCTTTTGTTCATCACCTTTGAATTTGTCCAGAAGCACCACAGCAGTCATTATCTTTGTTAGGGAAGCAGGCACACGCTCGTCTTCACCGTTTATGTCAACGATAGCTTCACCGCTGTCAAGATTGACCATATAGACCGCTTCAGAGTAAAGCTCCAATGGTATCGCTTTTCCGTCATCGTCATAGCCTGATGTAGGTGTAAAATTGAATGCGTCTGCACACATCGCAGGCACAAGCAGCATTATTGCCAGCGTCATGGATAATATCCTGCTGATTTTTCGTTTTAGTTTCATTTACAGCTTCCTTTCGCACTGTATGTAAAGAGTCTTGCTCATTCAGTTTTCTCATAAAGTATATTAGCACCCTGTTTGCCCACACGTTTCACTCTTTCAAGATATGTGAGTATATTAAGCGTTACCTGTGCATATTCACGAGATATCTTTGCATTAAAGGCAAAGTCTTTAGAAGTGAACTTTTTTGGCAGGTCCTCCGGGAGGAACATATCAAAGTCGGCAGGGCAGTCGATATGTATTTCGTCAATAAGTCCCTTTGGTATCCTGTCATGACGTGAGGATCCACGCTTTTTGTTCTTTGACCAGCCGTTAAGCAATCTTATCTCCTCGGTTTCAAGCATACAAAGGCACAAATGAAATCGGGGGTTATCAAGGGTGTATTTTATTTTGTACAGTTCGGGCATGACTTCGTAGATAGTGTATTTTCTCGGCGATTTGTGCTTTTCTGACAACTCTCCTGTTTCAGTATCTATCCAACGGACATATTTGACCGCAGGGATAGGGTAGACCACTGTCACGTCGCAGTAGTCAAGAAAGGCTTCAAGTTTTTTCAGCAGTTTGTTGAACTGTCTTGTTTGTATCTCGATAACACCGTTCTCGCCTACGATATCAGCCACATATCCGCCAATGCGTATCTCCTGATTTTCGCCATATGGCTCAAAATAGTTTTTCAAAACAGCATGAAGCGTTTTCTCGCCTAGAGTTCCGATGCCGTTGCGTTCGCGGCTTTTGCCTATGATTTTATCGCAAGCATCTTGAAATTTCAGCCTGTCCGTAAGATCACCTCAGTTTTTATTATATCAGATATTCACTCTCACGTCAATCACAAAAACGCATAAAAAGAGCCTGAGATCTGCTCAGGCTCTTTAATCATACCATGACCCATTAGGTTATGCTGTCCGCAGTTATCTTGTCCCACTGGTCGCAATACTTGACTTCCATTTTGTCTATTCTTTCGTTGTAAAGCTTTGAGATAGCAGGTGTATCATATGAATAGATCATATCGTCTATGTTCTGTTCTACATAATCCATATCAACCGGCAAACGCTTGATTATGAAATATCCATATGTGTCATTCTCTGTAAGTTCAGTGGAAATGCCGTTTTCTTTTAGTTTGAAAGCGTCTTTTACAAGCTCCTCAGGATATCCAGTCGTATCTTTATTGAAATAATATCCTGTTGAAGGATCTTCAAGACCGAGATCCCAGCCGTACTTTTCAATAAGCTTGTCAAAGTCTTCTCCGTCCTGAGCTTTTTTCAGAACTTCTTCTGCAAGCTTCTTAGCCTTTTCCTTAGCTTTCTTTACACCGTCATCATCAAGCTTCGCATAAGCTGACTGCTTTGCGCTCGCTTTGTCTGAAAGTGACATACTGTCATAACTGTCAGCGGTACTGTCATCAAGATCTACCTGTGCATAGAAAGGAATCATAACGTGAATCTCACGGCAATACTCGCTTGTATCCTTGACTATTTTTTTAAAGTCCTCTTTTTTAGTTGCATACTTACCGTTATTCTTAAAAAGAGTATCGTTTACTTTAGTATAGATAGTAGCTGTTTCAAGCATTTTCCTGTAAAGATCCTCTGTGAGGTAAGCCGACTTAATGTCATTAAGATAAGCTTCATCAGAATCATAGTTTGCTTTTGCTTTAGCTATCTGCTCATCAATTGTCTTGTTGTCATCGTCTGTAAGCTTAATTCCGTTTTCTTCTGCAAGCTCAGGTGCAACAAGTTCCTGCTTAAGCGCAGTGATAACGTCCTCCATAAGAAGCTTAAAACCACCGTCAGTTGACTTGATAGTGTCAAGGGTTGCTCCGTAAGTGGAAGTGTACTTGCTTATAGTATAATAATAGTAGTATCTGAAAGTATCAAAATCAATATCCTTGCCGTCAATGGTGCAAACGATAAAGTCCTTAGTATCAATGGACTTGCCGTCAATTGTAAGGGACGGCTCAGGTGTTTGTTTTTCAGTTGTGCTGTCAACAGCTGAAACAGAAGAATCCACTGTGGAAGATACGGTTGATGAGCTGTCGTTATTTTTGCTGCATGAAGTAAAGCTGCAAATAGCTATTGTGAGAGCTGCTGTAACAGCGGCTATTTTCTTTATCATAATAATTGTCCTTTCCTTTGAGAGAAAATCCTCTGCATAACATAAATTTAATTATATCTTATTATTGTGATGATACTGTGTGATAATTCTTAAACTTTCTGTGAATGAAATATATATTATCCAGCGTGATACAGTTGACAATCTAAGCCTGGGAGAGTATAATATAAATGACTTTAATACGAAAAGAGGTATCCCATATGGATTTTGGCAAATATATTGCTCACAGAGGTCTTCACTCAGAACTTGTTCCTGAAAATTCTCTTACCGCATTCAGGCTTGCAGTTGAAAAATGTCTTTCTATCGAGCTTGATGTACGTCTAACAAAGGATTGCCGCATTGTGGTTTTCCATGACAATGACCTTATGAGAATGTGCGGCATTGAGGGCAAGGTGTTTGATTACACATATGAACAGCTTTCTGCCTTTAAACTTAAAAACAGTGATGAAAAGATACCACTGTTGTCAGAGGTGCTGAAAACTGTTGACGGCAAAGTGCCACTTCTTATTGAGCTTAAGGGCGGTGCGCCATTTGGAGAGCTTGAAAGCCGAGTTGACCATATGATGAAGAAATACAAAGGCGAATTTGCAGTGCAGAGCTTTAACCCGTTCTCAGTGATGTGGTTTAGGTTTCATTCACCTAAAGTCACAAGGGGTCAGCTTATCTCAAAATACAGAAAGAATATAGACCTTGAATATATCGAAAGGTTCATTTGTGCTCAGCCGTTTATATGGCGTTTTATATCAAAACCGCAGTTCATTGCAGCTGACCTTAGGTCAATAAGCCTTGAAACTGCATTTCAGGCCGTTGATATAGATGCAGACTTGCTCACATGGACGGGCAGAGGCAAAGAGCTTATAGAAACTGCTTCACAGTTTTCAAAGACAGTTATAGCAGAGCAGTTTCCAGATGATTTTGATTTTTCTGACAATTGGGATGAAAGCTGTGAATAAGATGCAAGACCTTCCATTGTGCGACCTTAACGAAGTCAAACGTACTGCAAAACGCACTGACAGCGATATTTCAGGCTGTAAATTTAGCGGAGAATATCTTGAAAGCGAAGATCTCTCCTGCCTGTCATTTATAAACTGTAAGTTTGAAAACTGCACCTTTACCGATTGCGATTTTGAGCGTTCCTCATTCGTTGATGTGACGTTCATATCCTGCGATCTGTCAAATTCATCACTGGACTCATCCTACCTCAGCAGATGTGAGTTCCGCTCCTGCAAGCTCGTTGGCGCAGAGTTCAAGGATTGCTCCATTCAAGGTGTAGCCTTTGAATCCTCAAACTGCGGATATGCCATATTTGATAAATGCAAGCTGTCTGAAATCCAGGTGAAAAACAGTGATATGTCCTCCGCTGAGCTTGTTTCCTGCAATTTAAAAGCGTTTAAGACAAGCGGAAGTAAATATCTCGGCACATCATTTTTCAGAACGGCTCTCGGCGGCGTTGATTTTTCTACCTGTCTTGTAAGTGGACTGCGCGTATCTGATACATTCAGAGAACTCCGAAACGCTGTTTTTTCAGCCAATCAAGCTGTGGAGCTTGCAATGCTTCTTGGAATAAGAATAAAATAATTTTAGCCGCTATGACAATAAACGTCACAGCGGCTTTTTTATCACTTTTTATCCTGTTCTATCAGTATTTTCACAGCGTTCACCGCACAGTGGATACCTCTTGTGGTGTCGTCGCTCACATTGTCTTCAAGGTCTGCCTTTGAACGCTCCACGTTCCATATAGCTGTTATAACAGCTCCACAGCGGACGTGTCTTGTGATACCTACTGAGAAAACTGCGGCACATTCCATTTCGGAAGTCATACAGCCGCATCTTAAATATGCGTCCCAGCGGTAATTTATATCGCCGCTCACTGGCATTGAGTCAGGCTCTACTTCTCCATAAAAGCTGTCCTTGCTGTGGACAACGCCCACATGATAACGCTTGCCAAGCTTATCTTCTGACAGTTCAGCCGCAGCTTTTGCAAGGGCAGTTGTTACAGTGAAATCTGCTACAGCAGGGTAGCCCTCGGGGAGATATTCTTTTGACGTACCTTCGCCACGGACAGCCGCCGAAGCTATAACAAGGTCGCCGCCGCTAACGGAAAGATCCATTCCTCCACTTGTACCGATACGAATAAATGTGTCTGCACCGCACTTTACCAGTTCCTCCACTGCAATTGCCGCAGATGGTCCTCCGATACCGGTCGAGCATACAGTTACCTTTTCACCGTTAAGATAGCCTGTATAAACATTGTATTCTCTGTTTTGAGCCACCTGCTTTGCGTCATCAAGAAGTGCCGCTATTTTTGGCACTCTTCCAGGGTCACCCGGCATAATAACATATCTGCCCACTTCATCAGGGATAGTTCTGATGTGAAATTGTCTTTCACCGTCCATAATGCTTGCCATAAAAATTCCTCCTCTCAGAATTATTCGTCGTATGGATAATTATTTTCTTCGTATAATTCATTTTCTGCAAAATTTTTTCCGGATTTCTGTTTTTTCTTTATATGTATAAGCACTATGATAAGCACTATTGCTATAATCGCAAACAGCCCGCCTAATCCACAGAAAACAACTGTTAATATGGTATTGGTTGTATCATTTGGTGCATAAAACGTTTCAGGGTCGTCAGGGTCACAGAATATCTGGATCGTTTGTCCTCTTCTGTATCTGATGTTGCTGGAATATGTATTGCTGTGAGTGGTGTAGAGCTGTCCGTCTACGTTATATGAATACACTGGTGTGTAAACTGTGCTATATGTTACGTGTCCGTCATCGTTCTCATGTCGTTCATCTTTACTGAGAATGTCTGATATTATAGCATTGACTTCAAGAGTACATCTGTTTTTGAGTTGAGTTTGGTGTATTGCAAAACCTATTCCAACTGCAAGAAATGTCACGCCAACCAACATGAAAACTAACGCTATTATTTTCATTGCTGATTTGCTGTAATGCACATGAGATCTTTTGTAATAACGCATATTTTTCCCCCATTTAAGCATAAAAGCCAACACCTTAATATGGCGTTGGCTTTTGTTTTATCTTACTTTTCCATTTTCATTGAAATGTCAAACGCCTTGACTGAGTGTGTGATAGCACCGATAGAAATGATATCAACGCCCGTTTCAGCTATTGCACGGATTGTTTCAGAGGTCACGTTTCCTGAAGCTTCTAAAAGTGCTTTGCCATTTGTCATTTCAACAGCCTTTGCCATATCTTCATTTGTCATATTGTCAAGCATGATTATCTCAACGCCAAGTGTAAGAGCTTCTTTGAGTTCTTCAAGGTTTCCGACTTCAACTTCTATCTTGACAGTATGCCCCATTTTTTCTCTGAGAGCGTTTACTGCGCCTGTCATGCTGCCATATGCGTCAAGGTGAGTGTCTTTTAGCATTGCGCAATCTGAAAGATTGTATCTGTGGTTTTTTCCACCGCCTACTGTAACTGCATATTTCTGCAAAACTCTAAGACCTGGGAGCGTTTTTCTTGTATCCGCAACAGACGCCTTTGTACCCTTTACAAGCTCAACGCATCTGTTTGTTGCAGTTGCAACACCTGACATATGCTGAACGATATTCAGTGCCGTTCTTTCGCCTTTGAGCAAGGCTCTTGTTGAGCCTGTTATTCTTGCGATAATGTCGCCTTTCTTGACCTTTTCACCGTCATGGATAAATACCTCACATTTAACATTGCTGTCAAGAAGCTGAAAAACTCTCATTGCAACATCAATTCCACAAAGAACGCCTTCGTCCTTTGAAACATACTTTGCTGTTGAAACTGAATTTTCGTCAACAAGATAATCCGTTGTAACGTCTATATAGTTGATATCCTCCAGCAGAGCTGTTTTAATGATATCGTCGATCTGAAACTGCATTAATCTCATTTGTTTTCCTCCATTTTTTCTTTGGATTTGAGCTTTTCGATAGCGTCCTTTAATACGATATAAGCGACAGTTGTAAGAGACCTTGCTTCAACATAATCTCTGTCTATTTTGAAATTACCGTCACAAAGGAAATTTTTTAGCTTTGTTACTTCTTCAAGATCAGGTGGCAAAGCCTCCTTATCAGGGATAACGAAATATGCACGCTGCATTATATCTCTTATCTCTGTTCTTATGCCCTGAGGAATGTGAGGGGCTTCATTGTCTATCTTGAAATCGTAAGTTTCAAGGTCACCACTGTCAGATTTTATCTTCTCATTGATGTCAGCCGCAGCACGTCTTGAAAATACCAAAGCTTCAAGTAGGGAATTGCTTGCAAGTCTGTTATTGCCGTGAACACCTGTATGTGAACATTCGCCGCAAGCATAGAGCCTGTCAATGTTAGTTCTTGCATATGTATCAACATTTATGCCGCCCATAAGGTAATGATGACAAGGGAAAATAGGTATCATATCCTTGGTCATGTCATAACCTGCTTCGAGAAGCTTTTCATTTATCATAGGAAATCTGTTTCTGACAAACTCAGGGTCTTTGTGAGTGATATCAAGATAGAATTTGTCAGAGCCTGTTTTCTTGGCTTCAGCCATGATCGCATGAGAAACAACATCTCTTGGCGCAAGCTCCAGACGGTCGTCATAATTTTGCATAAATCTTTCGCCGTTGCAGTTTTTAAGATAAGCTCCCTCGCCTCTGACAGATTCAGATATAAGGAAAGTTTCACGAGTGTGCTTGTTGTTAAAGCCTGTTGGGTGGAACTGGATATAGCTGAGATTTTTTATCTCTGCTCCAAGCTCATGAGCAATAGTTATGCCGTCGCCTGTTGCGATAGCGGAGTTTGTAGTGTATTCGTAAACTCTGCCTATTCCACCAGTTGCAAAAATGGCGTATCTGCAATTATATGTCGTATATTCGTTGTCATTAGTCAGCACAAGAATGGAAAAACCTGTTTCGGTTTTCTTTGCGTTGCACATAACGGCATTTTCGAGTATCTCAACATTATCTAGCTGTTGAACATTTCTTAGTAGAGTTGTTTCGATCTCCAGACCTGTGGTATCAGCATGATGAAAAATCCTGTTCATACCGTGTCCACCTTCGAGAGTGCGGTGATAAGATCCATCAGGACACTTATCAAAGTCAGCACCAAGCTCTATGAGTTTTCCAATGTCAATATAGGCTTCGTCAACAAGGACCTGAGTGGACTCAGGATCATTTTCAAATCCACCTGCTACAAATGTATCATGTTTGTGATATTCAGGCGAGTCCTTTGGATTGTCATAAACGCCTGCAATTCCACCCTGCGCAAGGGAAGAGTTACACAAGGTCAGCTCTCTTTTGGAAAGCACAAGTACATTTAAATCACGGGAAAGGTTAAGTGCTGCATATAGACCTGCCGCACCGCAGCCAGCGATAATAACGTCATAATTTTTGTTGTTCATATTTGTAACCTCTTTGTATGGCGGAGTGTCGCCAAGTGTTATGTAAAAATCACATCAGATATTGCTCTGAAATAATTTATACTTATTTCATTATACCATATATTTTTTCCTTTTTCAACTGTTATTTGAATATATAATACACATACCTTACATTATTATTTTAAGTGCAAATTAACAAAAAAATGACTGCCTGCTCCCTAAAGGGAACAAGCAGTCGGAGGTTTATTATAGATCAACTAATAATCAAATATTAGTCACTCTGCAAATTGCTTTGTCAGCAAAGATTATTTGCCGTAGTAAGCCTTGAGGTACATTTCCTTCAGCTCGCTCATCAGTGGGTATCTTGGGTTAGCACCTGTGCACTGGTCATCAAATGCGTCCTCAACCATGTTGTCGAGAGTGTCAAGGAAGTACTTCTCGTCTACGCCGTAATCAGCGATAGTCTTCTTGATACCAACTCTTTCCTTAAGAGCCTCGATAGCGTCGATGAACTTGTTGAGTGTATCCTCATCGTTCTTACCAACGATACCAAGTGAATGTGCACACTCGCAGTATCTCTCAAGAGTATGTGGATACTGATACTGTGAGAAAGTACCCATCTTTCTAGGTGTTGGGTCAGCGTTGTATCTCATTACCATTGTGATAAGGAGAGCGTTAGCAATGCCATGTGGTAGGTGATGATAAGCACCGAGCTTATGAGCCATTGAGTGGCAAACACCGAGGAATGCGTTAGCGAATGCCATACCAGCCATTGTAGATGCTGTAGCCATTTCCTCACGAGCCTTAACGTCTGTCTGACCGTTGTCATATGCACCTGGCAGATACTTAAAGATAAGTTTCATAGCTCTCAGTGCAAGACCGTCAGTGTAATCTGTAGCCATTACAGATGCATAAGCCTCAAGAGCGTGTGTCAGAGCATCGATACCTGATGCAGAAGTCAGACCTCTTGGAGCAGACATCATCATATCTGTATCAACGATAGCCATGTTAGGCATGAGCTGGTAGTCAGCCAGAGGATACTTAGTACCTGTCTTTTCATCAGTGATAACTGCGAAAGGTGTTACCTCAGAACCTGTACCAGAAGATGTTGGGATAGCAATGAAGTATGCCTTCTCACCCATCTTAGGGAATGTGTAAACTCTCTTACGGATATCGATATATCTCATAGCCATATCGAAGAAGTCAGCGTCTGGATGCTCGTAAAGAACCCACATGATCTTACCAGCGTCCATTGCAGAACCACCGCCGATAGCGATAATTGTGTCAGGCTCGAAAGCTCTCAACTGAGCAACACCCTCAAGTGCACAAGCAAGTGTTGGGTCTGGAGCAACATCGAAGAATGTTTCGTGGAGAATACCCATTTCATCGAGTTTATCTGTGATAGCCTTTGTATAACCATTCTTATAAAGGAACTGGTCTGTTACGATGAATGCCTTTTTCTTGCCCATAACAGTCTTCAACTCGTCAAGAGCAACAGGGAGACAACCCTTCTTGAAGTATACCTTTTCAGGTGCTCTGAACCAAAGCATATTCTCTCTCCTCTCAACGACTGTCTTAATGTTCAGCAGGTGCTTAACGCCAACGTTCTCAGAAACTGAGTTGCCGCCCCATGAACCGCAGCCGAGTGTGAGGGAAGGAGCAAAGTCAAAGTTGTAGAGGTCACCGATACCGCCGAGTGAAGAAGGTGTGTTTACGATAAGACGGCAAGTCTTCATTCTTGCAGCGAACTTATTGAGCTTTTCTCTCTCGTTTATGTTATCTACCCAAAGAACTGAAGTATGACCAAGACCGCCGTTGTTTACGAGAAGTGCCTCTGCGATGTCAAGAGCGTCGTCAAAGTTCTTTGACTTGTACATACCAAGGATAGTTGTGAGCTTTTCATGACCGAAAGCCTCTTCTGGAGCTGTGCTTGTAGCCTCGCCGATGAGTACCTTTGTATCCTCTGGAACTTCAAAGCCAGCCATCTTAGCGATAGTTACAGGACGCTGACCAACGATCTTAGCATTAAGAGCACCGTTGATGAGCATTGTCTTTCTGATCTTATCGGCTTCTTCATCGTTAAGGAAGTAGCAACCTCTCTTGATGAATTCCTTCTTAACATCGTTGTAAACTGTCTTATCAGCGATAACTGTCTGCTCTGTAGCACAGATCATACCGTTATCAAATGTCTTAGAATGAATGATAGAGTTTACAGCGTTTACGATATCAGCAGAAGAATCAATAATAGCTGATGCATTACCGGCACCAACACCGAGAGCTGGTGTACCAGATGAATAAGCAGCCTTTACCATTCCAGGACCGCCTGTAGCGAGGATTGTGTCAGACTCTCTCATTATCATATTTGTGAGTTCAAGAGAAGGAACGTCGATCCAACCGATGATACCCTTTGGAGCACCTGCTGCAACAGCTGCATCATAAACGATCTTAGCAGCAGCGATAGTTGACTTCTTTGCTCTTGGGTGTGGTGAGATTATGATACCATTTCTTGTCTTAAGACAGATAAGTGTCTTGAATATAGCAGTAGAAGTTGGGTTTGTTGTTGGGATAACAGCAGCGATAAGACCGATAGGCTCGTAAATTCTCATTGTGCCGTAAGCCTTATTTTCCTCAAAAACACCACAAGTTTGAACATTCTTGTACTTATTGTAGATGTGCTCAGCAGCATAGTTGTTCTTGATAACCTTGTCTTCAACGATACCCATGCCTGTTTCCTCAACAGCCATCTTTGCAAGTGGGATTCTTGCCTTGTTAGCAGCGATAGCAGCAGCCTTGAAAATCTTATCTACCTGCTCCTGTGTGTAGGTAGCGAAGATAGCCTGTGCAGCTCTTACTTCAGCGATCTTAGCAGTCAGAGCTTCCTCTGTATCGACGATGCCGACTGTTTTAGCTTCACTCTTTGCCATAAAATAAACCTCCAATAAATTAATTATTGTTTTTACTCTTGATAACTCCCGTAGGGGTTTTATCTTAACTATATTATATACGATTGTTATTTTTTTGTCAATCTTATAAAGTTACAGCTTTTTTGATATTTTACGTCGTTTTATTATGCAATATACATAAATATTGAACATTGTTTTATGATAGATTAACAATTCATGACCGTCAAATTGCACAATAGAAATCAGATTGATAAAAATTTATCATATATGCCGCCTAATAAAAGATTAATAAATATAAGATAAAAACTAAACAAAAATAAAACAGTTGTGAAAATAACGAAAAAATGCTTGACATTTAGAAAATCTGTAGTATAATATAGACATAACAGAGATACATAGAAAGCACGGAGATGTAAAGGTAATTTTACACAATAAGGCTGTTGAAAAATCGATGTATACTCTGAAACTCGACTTAATACCATATTTTAAAATAAAAGGAGATATGACTTATGAAACTTGATAACTTTGTAGCATCCAGCGACATCTATGATGTTTATGAATCTGATGGAATGGCAGTCAGGATCTATAAGAAGCCTGAATACAAGGAAAAGTGTCTGTATGCGGCTCTTACACACGCAAGAGTTGAAACAACACTTGGCAATTCCTTTATAAAGATGCCTGTTCTTCACGAGGTTTCCGTTATCGACGGCAAATGGGCTATAACAATGGACTTTATAAAAGGTAAGACTCTTCAGCAGCTTATGGACGAAAATCCAGACAAGAAAGACACGTATCTTAACCAGTTTATCGACATTCAGTGCGAGATACACGCTCAGTATATGCCACTTCTTTCAAAGCTGAAAGATAAGATGGCAAGACAGATCAAGACTCTTGGTCAGATCGACGAGATAAAGAAGTATGAGCTTCTCACAAGACTTGATTCAATGCCAAAGCACATCAAGCTTTGCCATGGTAACTTTGAGCCAAAGAACGTTATCATCAATGACGAAGGTACTTATGTTATCAATTGGGGTTCTGCTAGACAAGGCAATGCTTCTGCTGACGTTGCAAGAACATACCTGCTGTTCTGCCTTAACAATCCTGATCTTGCTGAGGCTTATCTTGATAAGTATTGCGTAAAGAGCGGAACATCTAAGCAGTATGTACAGGCTTGGTTGCCGATCGTTGCAGCAGCACAGCTCATTAAGGGCAAACCAGAGGAGAAGGATCTGCTCATGAAGTGGATCGACGTTGTAGATTACGATTAGTCTTTTCGTCAGCTTGTAACAAATTTGTAACCTCTTATTGTGCAAATAGCTAAAAAATGATTTATCCCGATTATGAGTTTCGTCATAATCGGGATATTTTGTTACAATTCTTTATAATCCCTTTACAGAGTAATTTTCATGTGATATAATGTGAAACTGTTGAAATATGACATAATGATTTAGGACTACAGAGGTTATTCGGAGGATCAATATGAAAAAGCTAATGATAGCTGTTGCTATAGTTTGCACTATGTTTGCTTTCCCGGCTTGTGGAAAAAATGCTGATAATAAAACAGAAAATAATGTTAATCTTACAAATAATGACGTAACGACAGCTCAGACAGAGGTTACTGATGAAGTGCCAGACGAAACTACTTCACTCCCTGACAGAAGCACTCTTGAAAAGATACCAGATGAGGCTGTTGATTCGTTTAATCAGGTCGTAGATGTCTGCAAGGAGATATATCCTTTGGCTGAAAAAACAAAAAGGCTTTATGGTTATACAGGCACTAAGACTGTGAACAAAAAGAATTGTTACATTTTTGTTATATATGATAAAAATGACGATGTGTTGACAAAGGTGGCAACTGTCGCTGCCGAGGTCGCATCAGATAAGCTTTACGTTCTTGATGATGAAACAGGAAGTGCTGAAAAAATCAATACCGAGGATGTTAAAACTCAATCTACAGAGTCATGGGCAGATCAAGTAACTGAGTCTTTTGCTGAATACTATCAGAGCAAAGAGGTTAATGACCATCTTGCTGCAGTTGTTGAAACAGCCGCGGTTAAAACAGTTCGCTAATACTTTATATAAAAAAATCACACCAGAGAATTTTCTGGTGTGAATTTTTTTTATTCGATCTCTTCGCTGTTGTCAGTGTCAGTGCTTGTGATGATATTTGTTGCATATGTAAGTGTAAGCAGGCTGTCACCTAAATGGACATTTTCCACAACTATGTTTTCATAGTCGATGCTAAGATCATAATGTGAAAAATTCCAGAACGCTTTCAGACCAAGATTTACAAGCTGGTCTGCAATAGCCTGAGTGTTTGCCTTCGGTATACAAAGCACAGCTACAACAGGGGAGTTTGCTTCGCAAAAGCTTTCTATATCATTAGTGTGACGAATCGGTATGTTTCCTACCACTTCACCAGTGAGCTTAGGGTTTATATCAAATATGCCAATGAGATTGCAACCCCTTGTTTCAAAGTTAATATGTGTGGCGATAGCTTTACCAAGGTTTCCTGCACCGATAAGTATGGTCTTGAAATGTTTGTCTACTCCGAGTATCTTGCCTATTTCCATTCTAAGCTCGTCAACGTGATAGCCATATCCCTGCTGACCGAATCCGCCAAAGCAGTTAAGGTCTTGTCTTATTTGTGAAGCCGTGAGCTTCATTCTCTCAGAAAGCTCCCTTGAAGATATTCTTTCAAGTCCTTCTTTTTGAAGCTCACCTAAAAATCTATAATAACGTGGCAGTCGTTTTATTACTGATGCGGATATCGAACCGTCTTTAGACATATATTTACACTTTCCTTTACTAAAAAACATGATTGATAAATAAATAACAATATCACATAATATAATAGCACTAATCTTTTCTTTTGTCAAGGACTTGTAAACTCTCTGCGGTCTTAAAAAAAGCAGCCTCGTTTTACAGAAGCTGCCTTATGTACATTAATTCTATTCTAGATCTTTTTTCTTTACAGAAGCAACACAGAAGTCGATGCGTTCTTCATCATCTTCTTCATTTCCTGAACCTGTGAGAGGAACTCCTTTTGTTGGATCGATCCCGTCAACGGCTGTAACAAGCCCTGTGCCCTCGCCAATAGAAGCACCCGGTACTCTGAACTTTGTAATGTCGATAGGCTCGATAGAGGTCTCAACAGGCTTTTCAAGCTGTGGTATCCACTCGTATGGTACACGATAAGCTCTGTAGATCATGTTGCTTTTGAATGTTCCAGCAAAATTCTTGAAATAAGGGTTTACAAATTCCCAAACTATTTCATGGTCAGGTGTGACTTCAAGAAGATGTCCATCTGAACCTTCCGTAATAAGAGTGTTTCCGTTCGGAAGTCGCTGTGCAGAGCTGATGTATGAGCTATAGAACTTAGAAGCGTCAGTAAAAAGCAGATTTCCTGCTTCAAGGGGAGTGTACTGCCATGTTATTTCAAGTGTAACAGGATTGAATTGAAGTACTCTTGAGTAATCTCTGTGTGCATTGTTCACGCCTGTGAGGGAAGCAGGGTTAGGTGTGCCGTAGCCACCCTCGCCACCGTTATCAAATACCAACAGGTCGCCCTCTCCAGGAAGTCCCTTTGGTATCATGTGCAGGTGGTGCTGACCAATTATCCAGCCAAGCTTCTTTGTGGCTTCGCTTTCGTTGAAGTTAGGACCTACACGCCATACTATCTTACCTGTTGATTTCTCGATAATTCCCAGTATGTTTGAGTTTCTTGCGTCAAATATGATATTGTCTGGGTGGAAGCGTTTGTCGCCTGCGTCATACCACTTATTTTCGCCAAGGGTAGAGAAGTTGTTTATGTGCATCCAATCTCCACCTGCCTCACCGTGAAGACCAGGGTTTCTGAACAATGCATTCTTTGCGGCCTCGTCAAAGCCAAGCTCATCAAAGTGGTCGCTTGCACGCCAGCTCCAAATTATATTGCCTTCCCAATCCACTTCGATGATCTTATCGTCGATAAGTCTTTTGTCTGAAATATCGTGGTTGTAGAGGTTCTCGTGAGTAAGGATAAGTGTATTGCCACTGTCTGTCTTTGGCTCACCATTTGGATAATAGTAACCCACAGTGCTGCCCTCACGCTGAAAATCATGGTGCTGTCTAGCCATATAGACCGGTTCTTTACCCGGGTCCGCAACAAGTTCAGTTTTGTCGAATTTCCATACGATATGACCGTCCCAGTCTACCTGAACAAGATCAAGTTGATCCTGATATGCATATTTACCTCCTCTTGCTCCTGTTGTGCCCATTACATATCCGCCTGGGAGTATTTTGTTAGGAAATCCTCCCAGTCCAGCCCAAAGCTTTACTTCATTGCCATTCATATCTATGAACAGAGCACCTTTAGCGGACGGGAAGATCGTATAGCCGCTGTAGGCTTTTTCTTTGTTGTATATCGTAACTCCTGTTGGATAAATGCTTGGATAACCCATGTCTGATTCCTCCTTGTTTATTTGTCTGCTTTTGTCAGGTCTGCCGTAACGTTATCTGAAAATGCTTTTTTTGCTGCATCTGGATAATAAAATTCCCTTATGTTGTAATTGTTTGGATATTTACCATTCTCATACGCCCACTTATTTATTTCATCAAGATGAGATGCAGCTTCCTCAGAAAGTCCCAGTTTAATACTGTACTGTTCCCAGTTTGTTTTGAAATCATCTGGTTCGATTCCATATTTCTTTGATATTTTTTCAGCTGACTCATCTAAGTTGTCATTTATGTATTTAACGCTTTCATCAAGTGCTTTAAGATAGTTCGTAAGAGTTTCAGTATTGTTCTTTGCAAAGTCGCTTGATGTTATAAGATAAGCAGATACGTTTATCCCTATATCTTTTGCAGATGCGACCTGAGTCCAGCCCTCTGCTTCATATTTTTTTATAGCTGAGCCTGTAACGATAGCGGCTGATGCCTCACCGTTATGTGCAACTGCTATCTGAGTTGATATGGAATCTGTATTGACGTTTTTCTGCTTTGACGGGTCAAGTCCTAAATAAGTCTGAGCCTGCCAGTTGAAGTATTCTGAAACTGTTCCAATAGAAGTTATCCATCCTTCACTTTCATCTAAAGCATCAAGATCATTTTTGTATTTTGGTGCAACAAAAAGACCACCGTTATATGAAACGCTAGAACTTAGATCTGAAAAAATCACAAGATTAGTGTTATCGAGAGTATTTCCGATTCTGTTTACAGCAGCAAAATCTGCAAGCAGTCCTGTATCTGCTGTGCCTGTTGCAATAGCGTCAACTGTGTTAATGCCGGCAGCGTATTCTGATGTTTCGAGAGATATACCATATTTCTCAAATATTCCTTGCTCCATACCGATATAGTCGGCATATTGATCTGGCTGACCTGTCATGTTCGCAACTCTCAAAACGCTAAGTTCTTTACCGTCTTTGGTAACCTTCTTTGCGGTTTTTCCGCTTGATGAACTACCGCATGATGCAAGAAGAGTTGCTGTCAATGCTGTCGATGCTATTATTGCAATTATCTTTTTTATGTTCATTTTTAAATCTCTCCTGTTAAATTAATTATTTTACGTCAAAGTGTTTAAGCTTTTTCTTGCCAATAAATTGTAGGATCCTGTCAGCAGCAAAGCCAATCACAGCAAGTGTGACGATTCCTGCAAAAGCCCAGCTTGTTTTGTAATAAAGCTTCGAGCTGTTTATAAGATAACCAAGGCCATCACTGCCGACCAGCATTTCAGCTGCCACAACACAGATGATAGCTGAGCTAAGTCCTAGTCTTATTCCAGTGTAGATATTAGATACCGCTGATGGTACAACTACTGTGAAAAAAACTCTTGCTTTTTTTGCACCCATGCAGGAAGCTGCTTCCACGAGCTGCTTATCAGTTGAAGCCACACCCGCTATAGTGTTTACGAACATAGGGAAGAATGATGCGTAGAAAATAAGTGCTACTTTTGATTCTTCGCCTACTCCGAACCACATTAGAAAGAGTGTCGTCAATGCAATAGCAGGCACAAATCTGAAAAAGCTAAGTATAGGTTCAACGAGCCAGCGTACAGGTCTGAAATTTCCTACAATAAGACCCATAGGAACAGCAAAAATTATTGAAAGTAGCCAGCCTTTTATTACTCTTCCGACGCTTGCAACAATGTCACTCCAAAGAGTTCCGTCTTTGATAAGTTCCTTCATGCTGTCAATCGTTTCCTTTGGGCTTGGAAGAAAATATTCATCATATTTCAAAGATCCTATTCCCCAAAGGGCAATTATTGCTACCCATGATATGATGCCACATTTTAGTATCTTCTGTATAGCAGAGGACTTTGTTTTATTATTTTCCATCTTTAATGTCCTCCTTATTAAATATAGTACAGCTCTGAGTCATCAAGAGCTTTGTTTACGAGAATATTTGTAGTGTTTTCATCAATAGTGTAAAGCTTCTTTATGAGTACTTTTACCTTATCGCCTTTTTTTAAGCGGGAAGCATTAAGTGGATATCTTCCCGTTATTGAGATATTGTCGATCAGAGCTCTTACTTCAAAAGAGTTACCTCTGAATGATACATCTTCTACAACTGCGTCTTCCATAGAGCTTTCAAATGGGTGGTATTCACTGTCTTCAAATTTATTTATTTCAATAAATTCCGGTCGGATTATAGCTGAGGCATTATTTTCTGTAACTTCAAAACCCTTTAGTTTGCTGTAATCCTCGATAATAGCGGACTGACCGATAAACTGAGCAACAAAAGGAGTTTTAGGTTCAAGGTATATCTCAACTGGATTGCCTATCTGCTCAACTCTGCCTTTGTTTGTGATAACAATTTCGTCTGCGACCTCTATTGCTTCGTCCTGATCGTGTGTAACGAAAATGCTAGTTATGCCTATTTTATCAATTGTATCACGAAGCCATGTTCTCAGTTCTTTTCTTACCTTTGCGTCGATAGCTGCAAAAGGTTCGTCAAGTAGAAGGAGTTCAGGCTGAGGTGCTAGTGCTCTTGCAAGAGCGATACGCTGCCTTTGACCTCCGCTAAGCTGGTCAGGATAACGCTTGCCAACGTCAGGCAAGCCAACAAGTTCAAGAAGCTCAGCCACACGTTGTTTGATAAACTTCTTATCTTTTTTCTGAACCTTCAGACCATAAGCTATATTATCGTAAACTGTCATAAAAGGGAAGAGCGCATAGCTTTGAAAAACAAATCCGATACCTCTTTCATTTGATGGAAGTTTGTTGACATTTTTACCATCTATAATAATATCGCCGCTATCCTGTTTTTCCAAACCTGCAAGCATACGCAGGATAGTTGTTTTACCGCTGCCGCTCGGTCCAAGCAGACCGATAAGCTTTCCCTTTTCAATACCGAAACTTACGTTATCCGAAGCTTTAAAATCGCCAAAGCTTTTATTAATGTTTTTTAATTCTATATACATAGCTGACAACTCCAATTAAGATATATTACTGTGATAGTTCCAGTGTCAACATCGCTGCATTCGCTTATTAATCTTTGACAATTTAAGCTCCTCACTTTCGATTCATATCAAGTCGATATGATTAGTATGCTTTTATTATACATGATTTTATGGAAATGTCAATAGTTATAAATGATTTTTGTGAAATCATACATATATGATAGGAATACTTTATTATTGTTGTTCATTTTATTCATAACTAACATATGTGAGAAATATGATATACAGAAATGTTTGATAATACTCTTGACAAAGTGCGTAAATAGTGATATAATCACTATATTCATAGTAAAACTATATGAATAATATAATATATATTGGAGGAAATAAAAAAATGCTTACTGAACTGACAAACCAGAATTACAACGAGCTGATATCAGCAGACAAACCGCTTGTTATAGAATTTTACTCACCTACCTGTGTTCACTGTAAAAGAACAGAGGCAGGGCTTAACGAAGCTGCAGAGGAGCTTGGAAAAACCGCTATCATAGCTAAGTGTGATATCACCTCTCAGCCAGATCTTGCGAAGAGATATGACGTTACAGCACTGCCAACACTCCTTTTTATAAAGAACGGTGATATCAAAAACAAGCTTGAGGGTTTTACACACAAGCTGATAATTCTTGACAATATTAAGAGATTATAAAAAAATCAGTCCGATGTTTTGAGCATCGGGCATTTTTTTGAGCAAAAGGTCTTGACAAAGTAGGGAGTTTATGATAAAATAATAATGTTGTTTTGTATGCGGGTGTGGCGGAATTGGCAGACGCGATAGATTTAGGTTCTATTGTCGATAGGCGTGCAGGTTCAAGTCCTGTTATCCGCATAAGGTTCATAAAATCCGAAGCCGATTTCAGATAGGAACGGCTTCGGATTTTGCGTAATAGGCCCAGCAAGTGGCTGGCGTTTGGCGTACATCTTTTGGAAATATGGTTGTTATTCTTGTTTTCCTACTTGTTTGATTATCTGATGCACATAAGTACTCAGACCAGCGACCAGGACTCCCTGTGTAAAAGCGGTGAAAAGAGCCATGATCACGTCTCTGTATGTTGAGATCGGGCACCCGGCAAATACCCAGGCAGCGCAGACTACGACACCGATGGCGCCTAGAATTAATGGTATATACTTGTCTTTTACAGCTTGGGACTTCTTAAGTCCTACGCCGATGAAGTACAATACAAATGCTACGATTAAAAGTTCTGGTTTGATATAGTTTGTTATCTGTTCCATCTTATTTCCTCCAATAATAGCCTGACTTTATTATATGCTTTTGAGTTGGAGATGTGCGTCCACAGGAGGGGCTTGAGGGTGAGCTTTTGTTGGTGGGTTTTGAGACGGTTCTGTGTGAACCGTAATGATCGTTGGTTACGGTTCATGCCTCAATATCCCGCGAGGTGTTTTTTGCATTTTGTACATAAATCCCGAGACATAAGCGCGTTACTGCTTACGGCTTGCAAGTGAGTGAACCGTAATGACCGTTACAAAGAAAGCAGTATTTTATGATATCTTACCTTGTTTTTTTAAAATAAATGTGATACAGTTAAGCTAGTTTTCAAAAAAAGATATAAGACTCCGAAGTGCTGAGAGAGTCTTCTTTGGCTTAGATAATTGGTCGATTCAGAATTAGTACATCTATTGAGTCATTGTCAATTCAGACAGGAATCCGAATACTTAAGTAAGTGAATAGGCAGAAAGGATAAAGAATATGCGAGAAAAATATGAGTCACTGTCTCTTAGTGTACTGCGTGATTTAGCGAAAGCGCGGGGATTAAGAGGGATTTCTACGTTAAAAAAGGCAGATCTGATACAGAAAATGTTACTAGAAGATGAAAAGGAAAAAATACAGAGTCAGGAACCCGGCATGAAAGAGGAAGAAGGAAAGCAGCAACAAGATGAATACGTTCCGTCTTTCGACGGCCAGCGCTCAAATGAAAATAGCCGAAATTTAGACCATGGGCGTTACGGCGAAGGCGGCAGAAATTATGAGAACGGCCATAACAGTGAGCGAAAGCCCACTTTAAACAATGAAGTTTTAGACAGCGGGGAGAAAGCGAACGGAATACTAGAAGTGCTGCCGGACGGCTATGGTTTTATTAGATGCGAAAATTATCTGCCTGGGGAGAATGATATTTATGTCTCACAGTCACAGATACGAAAATTTAATTTGAAGACAGGGGATATTGTACAGGGGAATATCCGCGTAAATCAGGGGGAAAAGTTCCGGGCGCTGCTTTATGTGACATCTGTCAATGGCTTTCATCCTAACGAGAGTGTGAGGCGTCACAATTTCGAGGACATGACGCCGGTATTTCCCAATGAAAGACTGATCTTAGAACGCCCAGGTGGCAGTACTGCCATGAGGATTGTAGATTTGATTAGTCCTATTGGTAAGGGGCAGAGGGGAATGATTGTTTCCCCCCCAAAGGCAGGAAAGACGACTTTGCTGAAAGATGTGGCGAAGTCGATTCTGAGAAACAACAGGAGGATGCACTTGATTATTCTCCTGATTGATGAGAGACCAGAAGAGGTAACAGATATCAAGGAGGCAATTCAAGGGGAGAACGTGGAAGTTATCTACTCCACTTTTGATGAACTGCCGGAACATCATAAAAGAGTTTCAGAGATGGTGGTGGAGCGTGCACGCCGTCTTGTGGAGCACAAAAAGGATGTGACGATACTGCTAGACAGTATTACCCGTCTTGCGAGGGCCTATAACTTAGTGATTCCGCCCAGCGGAAGAACCCTGTCTGGTGGTTTGGACCCTGCGGCTCTTCATATGCCGAAACGATTTTTTGGAGCCGCCAGAAATATGAGAGAGGGAGGCAGCCTGACGATACTCGCCACTGCCTTGGTGGACACGGGGAGTAAGATGGACGACGTGATCTACGAGGAGTTTAAAGGTACTGGAAATATGGAGTTAGTATTGGATCGCAAGCTGCAAGAGAAAAGAGTTTTCCCTGCCATTGATATTCAGAAGTCTGGAACCAGAAGGGAAGATCTGCTGTTGAGTAGAGAAGAGCAGGAAGCTGTCTACAGTATGAGAAAAGCGTTAAATGGAATGAAGGCGGAAGACGCGGTGGAACAGATTCTGAATATGTTCGCGAGGACAAAGAACAATTCGGAATTCGTTCAGATGATAAAAAAACAGAAATTTTTCTAAATAGGTTGCTTTTTAATTTTTAATATGATATAATTCAAAAGCTGTTTAAAATTGAGATCGGCAAATGAAACGACTATAAAGACTATAACATAGAGAGGTGAAAAACATGAAAGAAGGAAGCCATCCAAATTACAAAGAAGCTACTGTAACCTGTAACTGTGGAAACACATTTGTAACAAGATCTGTTAAAGGCGATATCCACGTGGAAATCTGCTCCAAATGTCATCCATTCTACACTGGTCAGCAGAAAGCAGCTCAGGCGCGTGGACGTATTGACAAGTTTAATAAGAAATACGGTATTAAATAAGAAGAAAGCAGAGCGGGGAAGCTGCCGTTCCTACAGAACAGGCAGAGTCTGCATACAGTAGAACATAGGGAAGTCAGAACAGGTTGAGGTTGGATAAATCTCAACCTTTCTTTAAATACCTGGATGTGCAGCGAATTATTAAAGGAGAACATATGAGATCATCAAATATTGGCGGACAGGCAGTGATCGAAGGAATCATGATGAGGCATAAAGATGAGTACGCAATAGCTGTGCGCAAGCCGAATGGAGAGATTGAGATAAAGACACAGGAATACCGAAGTGTCTTTGGCAAAGCGAAGGTGATGAGACTTCCAATACTGAGAGGTGTTGTGAGCTTTGTGGATTCCCTGGTGATCGGAACAAAATGCTTGATGTATTCGGCAGCCTTTTTCGAAGAGGAGGAAGAGGAGAAGGATAAGCTAGATGCAATGACTGAGGAAGAGAGAGAGAGAAGTCTGAGAAAGCAGGAAAAACTAGAGAAATTGCTGATGACGGCTACCGTAGTAATTTCCATGCTCCTGGCGGTGGGGCTGTTCATGGTACTTCCCTATGTGTTGGCCAGCCTGCTTCGGAAGGTAGGGGCCACGGAGACAGTCGTAACTCTGGTGGAATCCGTGGTCAAGATTGCGCTGTTTTTGGCATATATGGGATTGATATCCCGGATGAAAGATATCCAGAGAACCTTTATGTATCATGGTTCAGAGCATAAATGCATCAACTGTATTGAGAATGGACTAGATTTGACAGTGGAGAATGTCATGAAAAGTTCCAGGCAGCACAAACGCTGCGGGACGAGTTTTCTGTTGTATGTAATGGTGGTAAGTATTATTTTTCACTTCTTTTTTGTGTTTGTGCCGGTATTCTGGGTAAGACTGGTTGGAAGATTGCTGTTGATTCCGATCATCGCCGGGGTATCCTATGAGTTTATCCAATGGGCGGGCAGGAGTTCCAATCCTGTCGTGTGCTGGCTGAGTAAACCGGGGTTGGCGCTTCAGAAACTGACGACGAAGGAGCCGACGCCGGATATGGTGGAAGTGGCGATAGCGGCTGTGGAGGCTGTCTTTGACTGGAAGCCCTATGTAGAGGAAGTTCAAAAAGAGAAAGAGAGCAGACCATGAGTACTTACCGTGATTTGTTGCGATGGGGAAGAATGGAATTAAACCGGGCTCATATCCCTGACGGGGATTTGGATGCCTGGTATTTGATGGAATATGTATTTGAAATGGACCGGGCGCACTACTTTTTACGGGAGAGCGAAGAGGCTGGAAGCCAGGAAGAAGAATACCGCAGATTAATTTCCCTCAGGTGTGGGAGAATTCCGCTTCAGCATTTGACCCATCAGGCTTGGTTTATGGGTCTGGAATTTTATGTAGATGGCAGGGTTTTGGTACCTAGGCAGGATACCGAGATTTTGGTAGAAGAGGCGGTCCGCAGACTAGAAGATGGACAGAGACTTTTGGATATGTGTACGGGTTCTGGGTGCATTTTGTTGAGTATCCTGAGTCAGAAGCCTTGCTGTAAGGGAACAGGTGTAGATCTGTCTGCGGATGCTCTGGAAGTGGCAAGACTGAACGGAAGACGGCTGAATATCACAGCAGATTTTCGGCAGAGTGACTTGTTCACGGACATTGGGGGCAGATATGAGATGATTGTGTCGAATCCCCCCTATATTCCCACCGGGGTTATCCCGACTTTGGAAGAGGAAGTGCGCAGTTATGATCCGAACCTGGCTCTGGATGGAGGAGAGGATGGACTCAGCTTTTATCGGAGAATTGTGGAGCAGGCTTCCACTCGTCTGGAAGATGGAGGGTGGCTGCTATTTGAGATCGGGCATGATCAGGGAAGATGCGTCCGCGATATGATGGAGAATGCGGGATATGGAGAACTTCAGGTAGTCAAAGACCTGGCAGGTCGAGACCGTGTAGTTCTGGGACGAAGAATGTACAGGAGGAACAGAGATGTTTGATAAATTGGAAGATTTGCTTATCCGCTTCGAAGAGGTTTTAAGCGAGCTCGGAGAGCCGGGGGTCGCTGACAACCAGGAACGTTTTCAAAAACTGATGCGGGAGCAGAGTGAGTTGCAGCCCATTGTGGATACGTACAAGGAGTACAAAGAGAACCAACAGACGATTCAGGACAGCGTATCCATGCTGGAAGAAGAATCGGATGAGGAGATGCGGGAGATGCTCAAAGAAGAGCTGTCTGACGCAAAGAGACGAGTGGGAGAACTGGAAAATGAGTTGAAGATTCTGCTTTTGCCAAAGGACCCCAATGACAGTAAGAATGTAATTGTGGAGATCCGTGCCGGTGCGGGAGGAGATGAGGCAGCGCTGTTTGCGGCGGAGATTTACCGCATGTATGTGAAGTACGCGGAGAGCAGGCGTTGGAAGACGGAGATGTTGAGCCTGAATGAAAATGGTATCGGCGGATTCAAGGAAGTAACCTTCATGATTCAAGGCCAGGGTGCTTACTCTCGTCTGAAATATGAGAGTGGAGTGCACAGAGTGCAAAGGGTTCCTGAGACGGAGTCGGGCGGACGGATACACACATCCACAATCACTGTGGCAATTATGCCAGAGGCAGAGGAAATTGACTTTCATCTGGATTTGAATGACTGTAAATTTGATGTCTTTCGGGCGTCGGGAAACGGAGGACAGTGTGTCAACACCACGGACTCTGCGGTACGTCTGACTCATATTCCTACGGGGATTGTGATTTCCTGCCAGGATGAGAAGTCTCAGCTCAAGAATAAGGACAAGGCGCTGAAAGTGTTGCGTTCCCGTCTCTATGAGATGGAACTGCAAAAACAGCACGACGCGGAGGCGGAGGCCAGAAGAAGTCAGGTGGGAACCGGAGATCGGTCTGAGAAGATCAGAACCTATAATTTCCCCCAGGGACGTGTCACTGACCACAGGATTAAGTTGACTTTGCATAGGCTAGAAGGAACCTTGAACGGCGATCTGGATGAGGTGATTGACAGTCTGATCGCGGCAGACCAGGCGGCAAAATTGAGTAATCTACAGAATGAATAGAGAAGTAAGAGGCGGTACCGAAAGGGCCGCCTTTTTTGTGTCATAGAAAAGACATTGTCACGCTGAAACGTGAAAGCTCTTTTCTATGACATAAACGCTCCGCTAAGGATGCGCATGTACCACAAGACGATGTTGCGGCGGCGCGCAATGTAAGCTTCGTCTCTCAAAGATTGGGGGGAAGGGGAGATGAAAATGTTGCTGATGCAACCCGCCGGAGGCGGAGAATCCTGCGGGGCGGGATTCTTTTTTATGTTATCTTTCCTTAAGAACGGAAAAAAGTTTACGTTGGCTGTGGGGAAATAGGATATAATAGAAGTAATATTACGGAAGCGGAGGTCCACGAAGTGGAAAAAACACAGATGGATGAAGATCATATTGTTGATTTTTTGAAGAGCAAAGTGGAAATCTGGTGTTTTCCGAGACTATTGCGGGAGTTATACAGAGGAACGCAGAATTTGCAGACGCTGTTGACGGAGAAGTTGACAGCCTATGAAGCAGGGAAAGAAGAGAATAAGGAACAGATATCCAGAAAGGTTCGGAACTGGCTCGGTGGAAGAAACCAGCCGGCGAATCGGGAAGAAGTATTCAAGATTTGTTTTGCCTTGTCTTTGGGTGAAGAGAGGTCAGAGAAGCTTCTGTTATCGATAGCGGAGAGCGGAATACACTATCGAAATCCTAGAGAGCTGATTTACGCCTTTTGTCTCAGGAGAGGTTTTGACTATCCGCAAGCTCAAGAGCTGATTGAAGCTTTGGAACAGACCGGTGCTCCGAAGAGCTCTCTGGAACATCAGAAATTAGTCCGGCAGACTTGGGCTGAAGAGCCGACGCAGCATCTGACTATCTCTATAAAAAATGAGTTTCGAAATATCACAGAGACGAATGAGCTCAAGAAGTTTATCCGGGATAACCAAGGTGTGTTTGGAATTCATCACAACACTGCGTACCGGAAATTTGTGGCAATGCTGGAGTATCTGCTGCGAGGAGTTTCTGACAACTATACTTTTACGGATGTACCCAGGGAGAAGAAATATAGTATCGAGAGGGTGACAGAAGAATATTTGAGAATGGGGGTTCCATATCAGAAGAAAAATCGGCAGTGTACAAAGGTGGAAAAGTTTATCAAAAAGCACTGGCCATCTCCAAAGATGGTTCAGGAAATGTATTCTAGAAAACGGGATGTGAATCGAAAGACCCTCTTGCTTTTGTATCTTGTGACGGAGGGGATGGGGGTGGAGGTGTCGGAAAAAAGTTTTGTATTGGAGCATTGTAAGAGGATGGATATGATGATGGCATCCTGCGGAATGGCGTTGCTGAATCTGCACAATCCCTTTGATTATTTGGTTGTCCAGTCGCTGAATTTGGAGAATGACGATGATTTTATGAGCTGGAAGCTGGAACGTATGCTGAGAAAAATTTTTCGAAATGACGGAAAGACGGTCTATCTGGAAAAACAAGACAATTCCTGCACATAGAAGAAACAGCAGGAATTCATCACTTAAGATAAGGGAGGTATCTATGAGTCAGAGAAGTTTTCTTCCCAAGGGCTATACGATTACGACAAAGAGCTGGACATATACCATTGATGAGTATGTGGGGGCGGGTTCCAATTCTGTTGTCTACCGGGCGTATTATTACGACACTTTTATGCCGGACCGGAAACATATTGTACTCTTGAAAGAATTGTATCCGTTTGACCCTCAGAGAAAAATCACAAGGGATGAACATTGGAATCTGGTGGTAAGTGCTGAGGATATGAATTTCTTTAACTATCATAAAAAAAGCTTTATCACTGGAAACTACGCGCATTTGATTTTGTCGGAGACGGAGAGCGAGCATATCGCTCAAAATCTGGATTCCTTTGAGGCAAATAATACGATTTACACGGTTTTGACTTCCAAAAAGGGACAGGTTTTGTCGGAAATGGAGGAGAAGGGGGTAAATTTTCCGACCCTGACGGATACGATTCTCTTTATCAAAAATCTTCTTCATGCGCTGGAGCCTTTTCACGATCATGACTTGCTGCACTTGGACATCAGTCCTGACAATATCTTTTTGCTGAGCCCTGAGAATCATGAGACTTTTTCCACCAGGCTTCTTCTGCTGGATTTCAACAGCGCATATTCCATGGACAGCAAAGAAGAGTTTGGAGATCAGTATTATTTTGGAAAGACCGGATATATGGCGCCGGAAGTGATGCTTCACAGACGGGAAGAGCTGGGCCCGTGGACCGATTTGTATTCTGTGGCGGTTCTCTGGTATGAGATCCTGGCGGGAGAGAAATTCCCGGAGGACAGAGAACTGGTCAGTCTGGATGAACTGGTATCGCCCTATTCTAGACTGCTTCTTCATGAGAAGGAACGGTCGGCGGTCCGTCTCAATGAGATTTTGAAAAACGCTCTGCAGTTCCTTCCGCAAAATAGGTATCAGAACATCGGAGAGATGCTTCAGGATATTCAGGAGCTATATGATATTGTGGCGGGAATCAACAGAGAGCCGGCCCCGGTCAAGGTGGAGCCTTTGATAGCTAAAAAAAGCAGAAAGAGGCATGTCTTTACGGCAGGGATTTTGGTCTGTGTCTTTTTGATAGGGGGAGCGAGCAGCATCTTTTTGTCAAAGGCGATGCGGCCGAAAACGGAAGAAGAGCAGTCCATGGAGCATACGGAGCTGGATTTGACCCAGTTTCCTTTGGAAACTGATGATTCTGTGGTGCTGACGGAGAAGAATATCCGGCATCCGCTGGTGGACAATATCATGGAGATGCCGGTGCAAAGTTCCATGTCTGCCAGAATTAACCTGAAGGATTATCCCCATCCCAGAGACACCTCGGAGGCCTTTGAGACTTACGGTATTTTTTCCATCTACAATGGAGAGGGAGACAAGAGGGGCTGGCAGTTCGCTGATCTTACCTATGATTTTTTTTATACCAAGGACAATGCCCTACACATGGAGCTTCCCTTTCAGGATACCAATGATTTTAACCTGGAATATATAGGGATTATTTTTCAGAATCACAACCACACGGAAACGTCGGTGGTGCTGGATATTAAGGACTGCACGCTGATCGACGGCAAGGGAGAGGCCCATGAGATCACAGAGCTGGAGGGTAGCCATGTTCTCTATTTTGATGAAGAGAATTGGCAGTGGAACCTTTTGACCACCCAGTGCGGGGACTTCGTCAAGACTTTTGAGGACATTTACGGAGGCAAGCTGGTGGTGGACGCAGAGGTGGGTTTTTTAGAGCCGCTGCTGGATATTAAATGGGAGAGTGACAACCCGGAGGTGGCTACGGTGGATGAGAAAGGCCGGATTTTCGCGAACCGGCAGGGACAGGCCACCATCACTGTTACAATTAAAGACCGCAATACCCAGGAAGTGAGAAAGACTCAGATGCTGGTGCACGTCAGATCAAAGCTGGGGTGAGAAAGGAAAATTAGAGCCGCTGCAAAACAGATGGGAAACCATCCGTGGAGCAGCGGCTGTTTGTGTTAAAGGATACGCACGCCGCAATAAGGGAGGGCACCGCAAAGTAGTGTTGCGGTGGCGCACAAAGTGGGACGCGCCTGTCAAGACTGAGGGAATGAGGGGGAACTGAAATGGGCTTGTCCACCTTGTTTCCCGGAAAAAAGTTGACGTGGAGTCAGAGGTGGGTTTGGTATAGTAAGAATACGACAAATTGCGGGTATCGGGAGGAAACACAGAAATATGAAGATACGAGATCAAATTGAGATTATCCTGAAAAAACGAAAAGAAAAAGTCAGTCAATTAAAGGAGAGAAAGGAACATCTGAAGAAGATCTGCTCCCTGCTGGAGGACTGCGACCACCTGTATAACGGAGCAAGGCAGATCACAGACAGCGAGCTGAGGGGACAGTATTTGTCTCTCTTTGCATCCCTGCCCACCGACACGATGAGGGAAGAGCTTCAAGGATTGGTCGGAAAATATGAGGAGGCGGTAAAAAGATTTGACAGAGATTACATCAGCATCGCCACTGTGGGAAAGGAGAGGCAGGGAAAGAGCTGTTTTCTACAGGCAGTAGGAAATCTGGACAATCTGATTATCCCCGCCTATAACTCCACGAGCTGTACCGGAGCCACCTCCGTGATTTACAACAGACCAGAGATGCCGGAAGGGACTGTGGAAGCCGTCATAAAGTTTCGGAAAAGAGAGAAGCTGCTGGAGATCGTGAAGGGATATCTGGACGCCATAGATTCGGAGTGTCTCCATGGCCGCCAGCTGGATTTCGACATGCTGGGAACGAAATCCTTTAAATTGACTGTGGACACGTTAGCAGTAAAACCTGGGGAGGCCGATAAGGGCGTCGCCCTGAACCATCTGCGCCGCATCATCGAACATTTTGGGGAAATTCGGGACTTGTACGGCCAGGGGGACTTGGTGCTCCGGGACAAAGGACAGATTGCCGAGTACGTAGCCCAGAACAATGGAGTCAAGCTGGGAGACTCCGGACACAGGGATTACTACAAATATCTGGCTGTGGAGAAGGCGGATATCTACTGCCCGTTCTATGAGGACTGCGGCAACCTGGTATTGGTGGACACGATTGGTCTGGGGGACACCCAGTACGGGATTGAAGAAGCAATGCTGGAAACCGTGGATAAAGAGTGCGACGCGGCGATTGTGGTGACAATGCCTATGTCAGGGGTGCAGGAGTCGGATTTGAAGCTTTATAACAGCCTGAAGGAACGGTTTCAGAGAAGAGATATGTCTAAATGGCTGTTTTATCTGGCAAATAAAAATGTCGGAGTCAGCGACAACCGGGTAGATGCCTTTGTCAAGGGAATCCGAGAGGGGAATTTCTCCGTGTGTTACTGTGAGACCGCGGACTGTTCTGACTTTGACGAGGTCCGGGATAACTTCATGAATCCTCTGCTGGAGCGGCTTCTTGGCAATATGGACGACATTGACGCGGCCTACCTGACGGAACTGGAAGAGACAGAGGCGGTGAT
>ENA-ORTH01000552-ORTH01000552.1-human-gut-metagenome-genome-assembly--contig:-NODE-552-length-46176-cov-3.451226_pt1 | contig 46176 bp, 55 predicted proteins | sample MGYA00241914_ERZ509192 | MGnify/ENA primary metagenome ERZ509192 (study PRJEB26280, sample SAMEA2338826) | human gut metagenome | biome: human gut; feature: human-associated habitat; material: faeces...
ATACGCCACACCGCCATACGTAAACGAGGCGACATAGGAGCGCGCCAAAACAAGGGAATTACTGGAAGATTGATAATAATAATCTGAGTAGTGCGTGGTCTCACTGCCTCCAATTTGCGTCGGAACCATGTCGAAAAACGGCCCATTTTCTGCTGCGACATTCGTTATCCAACCATCAGAAGTTCCTGCGTTCACATTTCGAGTAGAACCGTCCGGATCTGTGATTTTCCATACACGATTATTAATTTCAACACCTTTCACCCATTCATAAATGCCACCGAATACACCTTCCAGACCAAGACCGCAAACATATTTTGAAGTCTCATTTTGTGTATCCGCATTTCCTGTTGAATTACTTGTCCCAGTTGTGGTTGCAGAGCTTCCACTTACTGCACCTCCTACGCCCAAAACAGCCTGTAAATTTCTATTGCCATATTTGGCGTATAACATAAAGGCAATGACACAATGCTGTTGAAAGTCAATACGCTGGTAACCCTGTCCACGGGCTGTTGCATATCCGTCAAAATCGTTAGTTGATTTACTTACTGTAGGATGTACTCCACTACGGCTATACAGCTTATTAGAAGTCATATAACCTTTATAAGCACCTACAAGGCTTCGCGGAACATGTTTAAACGTTCCATCCACATTATATTCTGCGAAACGATAACGGAATTTATTACTGTCCACAGATTCCCACTTGTAATAGAACTCAGGGAAGTCAACCATTACATCGCCTTCTGTACCGTCCAGTTTGGCAGCTGTACCATCCTCGTAAAAATTACTATTGTCATCCCGAAGATAAGCGATTGAAACCTCGCCTTCCGCCGTTTTTTTACACAAACAGCGACGGAACTTTGACAGGATCGTCTTTATTACGCCCGAATTGATTTCACCTGTTATATTCTGTGGATCACTCTTTGATTTGTCAAAAACAATAGCCGCATCCTTGATTTTTGCATACACGAAAGACACGTTCCGACTGGCCTGATTTGCTGTAAACGACTGGTCCGTGGGTTTGGTATATCCGGTAAAGCTATCGACTGAAACGGTATAACCTGTACCGGTTGGCACCTTAACAACAACCTGCGATCCCTTACCACTGCCCAGGACTTCACTACCGGATGTTTTTTTTACTGTTACGGTACGTCCGGAGCAATCAGAACTGTCGTCCGCGCTGACGTTTACCGTCACTTTCTCACAGGAGTAGTTGAACACCACCTGACGCTCGTTCCCACCAACGGCAGTAAAACTCTGCTTTTGGGGAGACGTATATCCGTTTACCAGCCCAGCTGATATTTCGTATATCATTCCAACTGGTACTTTCACTTCTAGCGCTGTGCCATTCCATGTCAGTTCTTGTGTCTGATCAGAATACTTCACCGTGATATTTGTCCCATTTAATGCCACATCGCCATCGCCTTGATTACTTGACAGCGTAATAACAGCCCTTTCCTGGTATGCAGATATTCCACCGCTTCCGGCAATACGCCAGTCTGCCTTGCTTCCCTTTATGTCATAAAGCTGATAAAACACATAGTCTTCCTCGTCTTCTTCATAAACGCGGCATTGCTGACCGATAGCAAAAGCACGCGGTTCCTCGCTGTCTTCCGGCGTATAAGTCAACGTGTCTTCTGTCGGGGTGGAATCCAATGTCGGAGTTTCAGCATATTTGCCGGACATCGACGCCACAAGGCTTTCTACTTTCTTTATCTTTTCGTCAAACGTGCCGAGTGATTCGTAAAATTCCTTTTCTGTACCCTTATAGCCACCCATTTGTGCCGCCTGCCATGCCGATAAACCGTAAGTCGGGAGATCGGAATAACAATGCTGGCCGTCGGATAGTTTGGTTATGATTTTGCCGTCATCACGGCGTTCAAACAGCCAAACGTTTTCTACCGGAACCGTTTTATCCGCTTCCCACTCGGCCGTTGTTTTTACAATTTGCTGATAGACGTAAACGCCTGTTCCTGATTCGTTACTCATTTCAAATACCCTTCTTTAATGATTATACTTGCTTTTGTAAAATTCGTTTGACCGGTCAAATAAACCGCCCCGCTGTGTGAACCGCCACCACCCGAACCTTCGCCGGTACGTTTCCACACGGCTTTGCCTTTGGTGTTATCGTGGCATTTCCAGAACGTTTTATTACCATATTCATCCACCGTCCAGACCTCCACACCGATGTCATAGCCGTCATCGTTCACTGTAGGGATATGATCTAAGTAAGACGGCATTTTCTTTTCCAAGGCGGTAATGCGTTTCCCGGCTTCCACATCAGCCTGTTTCAACAGTTCGATGGCATCCGATAGGGTTTTGTCCGCTTTCTTCAGATCTTCCAGTTGTTTTAATATATTGGTGAGCCATACCGCATTGACTTTATCGAAAAAAGTTGCCGCTCCAGTCTCCTGTATTTCTATACAATCCCCATCCTCTGGTTTTACTTGTACGACTTTGGCGAAATACTTCACCGCGATATCGCGTACCACATCGTCGGCGTATTCTCTCTGGATATGTTCCTCCGCCTTCACCAGATACACCGGGAACACTTCCACCGTTTCCACCGCCTGGAGCGGAAGCACCATGCCGCCGATACTTACCAGCCCGGCGGCTATACTGTTTTCTTTTACCTGGCAGCCGCATATCACGCAGTTGCCATATTGCGAAAAGAAGCCGTCGGCAACGGCCAGACCTTCCCCTTGAAGCTCCAGCAGGTCGTTGCCCGACCACTTCCTTACGCCTGGTTCCTGTACATGTCGTTTCATTTCTTCATTATTATTTTATAGGTCCTATCTGCAATCTTATATCTTTCTATTTCAGCTCGTACAAGGTTCAGATCCACACCAGCCGGCACATAAACGATAAAGTCCACGTCCTGGAAACTCTGACCGCCTTCACCCTCCAGGGCGATTTCCTGCATAGGTTCGAACAACACCCAGTGCGCCGGTTCCGAGTTTAGCCCGATGGCAAGAAACTGGTCCTCGTAGCTCTTTATCAGGATGCCGCCGCCGAACGTTTTATTCAGGTGCCCTTCCAGCGAACGATGCTGGCTCGTTACGTGAACCTTGTACCGGTAATAATCACGCCAGGTGGAAAAGGCATCCCAAACGCTTTCCAGGTCAGCCAATGCCCAAAGCCACCTGAGGCGGTTTTGCTGCCTGCGGTGCGGGGCAACGTACTGGCGGATAATTTCCTTGAAGTTCAGAATAATGTTCATAAGCTAAATATCATTAATGGATACCATTTCCAGTTTACTATCCTCCGTATAGTTGAAATATCCTGCATGTAAGGTCGCCATCGTGTCTATAGGAATAAAATCTTCATCTTCCGTACCCTTGCGGGAAAGGGCGACCATTTTTGCCGTTACAACGCCTGTTACTGCTGTTACTGCTTCCAACATCTTGTGCGAATATATCACACCACCGAACTTCTGCGCCGTCTTGAACTCCTCCAGCGAAGCCAGTACTGCTTCCTGCACACTGTCCACCGGATTGGCGGGGTTATAATAAACTTTTATGTCGTACCTGACTTCGTCGGCATCTGTCGAAATAACCTCAGATTTCGTACCGGCAAACTTGATGGCGTCAATGTAGTTTTTGAAGTTCAGAAGCTGGTTACTCGTTAGCGGCACAATTTTACCTTCTTCATTTTCGGTTGCAACGCGGAACATAATTGTATTATCCTCAGCCACATTCACAGAGGCAATCTTAATAACGCGTGCGGTTTCATCCACCATCGGATATTCCAAAAGTCCGGTCACGGTATCAAAAACCAGCTCGTGGCCCATTTGGAACTCATAACATTTGTCGTTATACCAGGTAACGGTTCCGGCCACTTCTTTTTCTGCGTCTTCGTCCATTTCCTTTTTGAACGTGTCCAACACAATTTCAAAAAGATAAATTCCATAGGCCATACAATGTACCCATAGCCGCCATTCCGAGGCAGCAGAGGTGGAAAGAGTGAAGGAAACCTTCAGCCTTTCCGTGATGCTTTTTTCTATTTGCTCAATCGTTCTTGCCATTGCGATTCCATATAAGTGGTTATACTTCGGTCTATTTTCTTAACAACCGTCTTTCTGACAAGGCGGCTTTCGTCATCAATCTGTACGGTAGTTCCGGGAGCCAGTTTTATATCAGGATAAAACGAGCCAAGTTCACGACCTGACTTTACAACCGCTGACGGATCATTTTTCAAGTCTGGATTGTTGAGGATAATTTCACTTATAGCTTCTGCCGTTCCATATTGTTGCAAGGCTATATCCAGCAGCAGCTGGTCGTTTTCAACTTCAATCGTTTTCATATCGAGCCTCCACATTTAAGTCATTTGAGTAAGCAGCAAATGCCACCTTTGACACTTTCATACCGTCGGCCGTAAACTCCTTGCGTGTGGCTCTGAGCAAGCCTTCCGGGTCGTTGTCCATCATATAATTTACAGCTCCGACACCGGCTTCCGCCTTCTGCCGTATATGACCTTTGTCCGAATACAGCAGGTCGCGCTGGTGCTGGTAGGTACTTTCCGCTATCAGCAAATCTCCGGTCGTAAAATCCAGGTCGCCGTCAGGCTGTTGTTTATAATCTTTCATAGGCTTTATGATATAGTATTGCCAAAAGTACCGGTCACAGGCCCCATCGAAGTTGTCAGACCAGCTGTATAAGTAATTGTCGCGCTTTTGATGGCGTTCATAACAGCATCCGCCAACTTATCCGCCACCTTGTCGATAGCCCCTTCTCGGTCGTCGTCCTGCTGGTCCATCACCTGGGTAAAGGCTTCCTTTATCTCTGATTTGATTGTCGATTTTACTAATGCCATAATTTATCCCTCCATATAATTAGGCAAATCCGCCTTAATCTGTTGAAATGTCGCCATATTAATAGGTACGCCGGACGGACCTACAGCCGTGGGGACTGTCAGGGCACAAATCCCGTCCAGCATTTGTTCCAGCGTTTTCTTTAGTCCTGAGCCACCACGGGTGATAGTCACACCGCCTGTAGATGCTTTAACGGTCGTCGAGTCGGCAGTAATGGTGAGCGCGTCTGCTTCATGAAGAGCCTTCACCTTGTCATTCGTTACCTCCAGTTTTTCCGCATCCACATGGACGGTTATCTTTTTACCTTTCTTGATGTCGATGTTTTCGGTATCGATGATTACTTCCAAATCGGTATCGGTAAATATCATCTTGTCTATCTCGGTGAATTGGCATACGAACAGTTCATTGCTTTTCCCGATCCGGCAAACAAGTACCGTGCTATCCAACCGAGGAATGAAGGCGAAGCCCTGCAAGTCGGGGTTCACCAGACCGCGAAGGCGCACGTCGAAATAATCCACCAGGTCATCACGTTTAATGGTACAGGTAAATTCTTCCTCGTTCACTTCGGTAACAGTCCCTTGGAACACCTGGTCGCCGCCATCGCCGAACCGTTGCTGAAACTTCCGGCGTAATTCTTCCATTTCCTTACTCATGCCTTGATACCTATTTCAACGGTGCGACGCCCTCCACCTGTCCCGAAAGACGTTTCCACACTTTCGATAAAGTAGTCGCCACTCCGTTCGTTATACACTTTGTCTTCGATGCTCGCCACCATGCCCGGAAGGGCGTAGGGAAGCAGGAAGGTTGTTATCTTGCCCCGGTAGCCGTCGAACGAATACCGTTTCAGTTCTTCCTGGGCAAGTGTTTTCAGTTCCGCCGCGTCTTTCACGTCGTAATAGTAAAAGGTGCGCGTTTCACCGCCGTCTTCGCCTAATTCGCCTTCTATTTTCGTGCCGTCCTTGTAATAGCATACAGCCTTTACTTTCAGTTTCACGTCCTCGGCCAACTGGTATTTCAATTCGTCGTCGCTGATCACGTTTTCCCGGAGCAGGTATTTCACCGTTTCGCCTTTCACATCGTTAGCCTTACCGACATGGAGTTTCCCGTTTATGTCGAACCATGCCACAAGGCCATATTCCTTTTTCAGATAACCCAGAACCCAGCTGCCTGGCTTGTTATTTACAACGAAGTTCTTCAGCGTCAGGCCCACCACTTCGCCCATTTGGATTCCCGTTAGAATGGTGTTCAAACAGTCTTTAAGCGTTGTTTCCTTTTTCGAGAATACGCAGTTCAGGGAGCGCAGGCGATAATATTCGTCCTCGCATTCAATCTCAAGCGGGACTTTGTAATTAAGCCGTTTCACGTAACCGACAAATTCGGTGTTCAGGATTCCGTCGTACCCCAACTTGATTTCTACCTTGTCACCAATCTTGATAGCCTGTGCTGTCTCGATATGCGTCGGCGGTTCCCCGGAATGTTTCAGCACAGCCGTCACCGGGACCTTGATTGTAGCGGTCGCCATCAGGTCGTACAGGCTTCGTTTTATCTTTACGTCGTGCACCGACTTAAAAGAAACCGAACCGATTTTTATTTCACAACACAAAGCAAACATATCATTCCAGTATTAATTCAAAACTCCGGTCTGTTACCAGTTCCATCGTGAACACCTGCGCCGTCTCACAGCCTTTCATTTCGGCAAAGTCGATGCTTTTTATCACGACCTTATCCTCTTCGTCAAGGAATATATCAGTCAGGGCGCATTTGAGCGTAACCGATTCGTTGATGTTATACAAATCATTCAGGGAGTTGATCTGCTGGTCGGGAAAATCCACATCCAGGCAGACACCAGCGATGCGTATTTCGTAATCATCGACCGAAATCAACTCCTTGACCGTACCCTTGCGGCCGACCATTGCCGTTTCCACGATGCTTTTCTTTCCACGGATGGAAATGACAGCGTTCGGTATCTCGTACTCCGTCCCTTTATGCTCCAGCACGATTGGCATAAAATACCAGCGTCCCTGTGCGTCCTTCTTCCGGAGCGTGGAACCAAAGTCGGAACTGGTCTTTTCCGAAGCCTGTTCGCCGGGGTATTCGTAGCCGTCCGCCTTATATTTGCTAGGCGTGTCAGGAATAAAACCACCCGGATAAGGCAGCCCCTTATAACCGATCACGTTGAGCAGCATATCGCCCAGGTTGAACTGGCTAACCCGTTTAAACGTCTGGGCCACTTCTTTAACTGTGTATTTCGTTGCCATATCTTAACCTTCGCTTAATTCTTCCAATATTCCCAAAATTTCGGCGCGGATTGTTTCACCGCCTTTCTGGTCGGTATTGGCGACATGGATAACCACTTCATCGCATACCTTACCAATCTGATATGTCCTACCGTTGTTATTATAATTCCGACTATTGTCAGCGGTGAACGTGTTATTCGTTTCCCGGATATTCTCTACGTTATATGCGTCGGAGATATTCGGGACCGGTATTTCATCCGCCACAGCCGGACTTGCCGCCATCGCCAACGGAACCGCTACAGTTGCCGCCACTTTACGCATGGATTCAGGAAGCAATGACACTTCACGGGGTTTTAGCTTTTGGGTAATGGCGGAATAAGCGGACGATTCACTGAGGTTGCCCGGCGTTTCGTTCAGGTCAAGCACCTTGCTTTTGCCGCTTGCCTTCTTCCCGGTCTCCAACGAAGCCAACAGCTTGTCAAAGTTCGGGCTTGCCATCGGGGTGGAAGTCGGTTGCAATGGGGTGGTTTCAGTCGGTTGTACCACGATCTGAGTTTGTTTATCCTCCCTGGATGCCGCCCAACTGTCCCGGCCAGCCTGTCTGCCTTTTTCCCAAGCGGTGGAATAATCGCCATTTTGGATTGTGCGGGTAATTATAGAAACCGGATTGGACGTTACAACGCCCTGGCTGATTTCTTTGAACCCCTGTTTGGCGGCTTCGGCCGCTTCGGAGAAATTCCCTTTTACCAACTGAACGATTGCCGTACCCACGCTGCCGATACCGGAAAGAATCTTTTGAAACGGGGCGACGATACTGTTGAACAGGGTCCGCCCGAACTCTTTTATCACCTCCCAAACACCGAGCACTACCATACGGAAGCCCTCGAATTTCTGCCAGCAAAGCGTAACAACACCAATCACGACTCCGATACCGGCTGCAATCCAACCAAGCGGCGAGGCCATAAACGCTGCGTTTAATGCTAACTGTGCAGCGGTCAATCCCCCCGTTACTGCTGTTTGAGTTATATCCAACACCTTTTTTATTCCACCAATTACGACAGCCCTTTGTGTCCAGGCATAGTTTACGGCCATCGCTGCCGTCAGGATTCCAAGTGTAGTCGTCAGCCCGATAATAACCGGGTTGCCTTGCTGAATCAATGCGTACCAGCCGGAGAAGAAACCGATAACTGTATCCATCACGACTGAAACGCCGTCCAATACGCCACCGGCAACAGTCAGCCCCGCGCTAATCACTGGCAATATGATTTCGCCAACCTGCAAACCGATATTCTTAAACTGGTTCCACACTTCGGTCGCCTGTTGCACAGCATTTCGGGAATAACCAAGTGCGGCGGTGGTTTCTCCGGTAGAGTTTGCCACGTCGTTCATGGATTCCCGTAGCTTTTCAGTGTCGGACATCAATACAGAAAAAGCGGATTTGGCTTCTTTATCTACCAGCCCGAACTGTTCCAGCAAGGAAGATTTCTGTTCGTCATTCAGCCCTCCCAATACGTTCTGCAGGTCGGTAAATATATCAACTACACTCCGGATCTTACCCGTATCGTCAAATACATCCACTCCGGCGGCAGAAAGTTTCTTCCGGACATCTACACGCCCCAATACAGAGAAAGCATTCTCCATCAATGTAGCAGCGCGTTCGGCCGACTGGCCTTTACCGGTCATATAGGCAAACGTACCGGCCACCTCTTTGTAAGTGATACCCAAATTGTCGGCACCTGCAATCAGGTTCGGCATATAGCGGGCGAAGTCGGCGAACTCGCCGGCTCCCACACGCTTGGCGGCGAAGAAGGTATCCAGCACTTCCTGCGCCGTTGTATTTTCCTTACCCACAATGGAAAGCGTTTGAGCTAACGCTGCGGATACAGTATCCAGGTCAGTAAATCCCGCCTTGCTGCCTTTCAGAGCAGCATCCAATATGGAAAGGGACAATTCAACGTCATTCACCTGCGAGTTGATTGCCTCGAAGCCGACCGGTACGACCTGAATGTCTGTTTTGTTGTCGGCAGCGATTTGCTTCAATCGCTTTTTCAGATCGTCCAGCCCGGCTTCGTCCAACTGGGCGGTGATATTCACCTTCGCCATGTTTTCGTCAAAGGTCATGCCGGCACTTCCTGCAAAGGTGGCGGCGGTTATGCCCGCAACTAATGGATTTTTCAGAAGGCTTGCACCTGGTATCGCGTCGAAGGCTTCCGATGCCCATTTTTTAAATTTACCTCCACCGGCGGCTGTCTCCAGCTCGTTCAATTCGTTTGTAAGTCGGGAAATCTCACGGTTATACTCTTTTATGGCCGGAAGATTGTCAGCCGGTATCCATTCCTTCTCAGCCTGTAAAGCGTCTATCCGGGCTTTCAGTGAGCCGATGGTCTTTCCCGTGTCCTGGAATACGTCTTCCGCCGACCTGACTTTTTCCTGTACGCCGGAAAGGGCCGACCTCGTTTTCTCCGAGGTGGCCGTTATCCCTGCCAGTTTCGCGCTGATCTGGTCACGGAGCGAAAAGATGTATTCTATCTTGTTTGCCATAAATCACCCATGCTTTTAATAAAATCGTATTTTACCCATTCGGCCAAAGTAACCTGCAAACCCCATTCTTCGTCGCCTAGCGTTGCCGGATCAATATGCAGGTAGGCCCGGATCAGGCTGTCCGCAAGCAGCAACCAGCCGGGCCTGTCGGCGATACCCGTCCGGCTTATAACTTTTTTAGCTCGGCTTCCTTCACTTCCACCAGTTCACCCAGCTTCGCCGATACGCCGAGGAATAAGGAATCGTCGATCTTAATTTCTTCGTCACCCGCCAGCCAGCAATTATTCAACAGAATTTCGTTATATTTCATCGGGTCGTTTTTTCCGACCACGGCAGCCGCGCTGAGTGCCTGGCGGCTGGGGCGTTTCAAATAGGCAACCTTGTCGCCGACTGTAACACAGAACACATCGCCCCATTTCTTTTTCCACGCTTCGATTTGTTCGGGGGTAATTGTCTTGTTGTTTTCTTTTTCGTTCATAGCTTAATACATTATAATAGTTATACCACATTATATTCTACATCACAGGCAATAAAAGGCAACGCGTGTTCTGAATACAGATCGCCTTCCTTAATGCTGTTTAGGGCCTCCGTAATGGAAGCATTTATAACCTTGTCTGTCTGTACTACTCCCGTTTCCGAAATATAGGAAACAATGACATCAAATTCCAGGTCGGTTACATCATCGTAGCCTTTCGCTTTTGCGGCCGCATGCATAGCAACCAGTTCAGACTGTAAAACAGTAATCGTTCCCTCATATTCTTTTTTGCCCATCTGTATGCCACGTGCCTTTTTACCTGTTGCATATAAGGCTTCTTTTGCTCGTTTGGATTTGTACTCAATGGCACGCAGCCCGGCCACAGGTTTGCCAAGCAATACCACATTTACGTCAATCCACGCATATTCTTTTGAATTAAAACTTGCCATTACTCACTTGTTTTATTAAAAGGATTATCAAATGACAGATCAACATTGATTTCTTTGAGCAAAGCGGTAGGTACAACCTTCGCCTGCACTTTTAGCGCATTCGTTGAAATCAAGTCCTGATTAGGGTCTATGTAGGCAGTAAATCCTGAGATTTCACCTTCCATATTCGTATTTACGGCACGAATCAACAACTGTTCGTAATACTTACATATTGGCTGCGGTAGCTTGCCGGTTTCCGGATCAACGGCCACACTGTCCAGTATTTCATCAATATAGGTCTTGTAACATATTACCAAGGCCTTCTGGATTACACGGGTTAAGCTTAAACGATGATAATCGTTGGTTGTTGCAACGGCTGTCGGATCATCGTTGAGATAGTAACCGTTCTTTCCTATATAGGTGCGGTAAAAGATATAACCTGCATCATGCAGGGCGTTCCAAAGACTGTAACTTTCCTCAGGCTTCTTTCCGTTTGTCAGATAACCGTCCGCAACTAGGCTACCGTCACGGACACGGGCCAGCGAAATATTTACTGCACAAGTGGCAAGACGCCCCAAAACTTTGCCGATAGCCGCCGAGTAATATTCACTTGCTCCATATTTGCCGTCTGAGGCCATCACAACAGACACGCTGTCCTGGCTCCCCTCTCGTGGTTGGTATAAGCTGTCGGTTGTACCATTCCAGGCAAGGGCCGGAAGCAAGACTACAAACGGGGCAATCTGTTTCAAATAAGATTCCACAACCTGCTGAGCCGCTGTTACAGCTGTAACCACGTCCTGGTCTATACCGCTTGTTACGGTTGGCTCGTACTCGGCATCCGGATTACGGTTTATACCAACCAGTCGGATACGTCCGGCCGCAGAATCAATCAGCGTTTTTAGCGGAGATCCGGCTTCCATTGAGCATATTTCAGTCAGCGTCTTTGCCGCGTCAACTACCAACAGATGCAGTTCTGCGCCATCACCGGCCGATTCATAAAAACCCAGAACCTCTTTATATGCCAACGGATTATTTTCTGCCGTCAGTCCCAATTTCTTCAAATCTGCTGTAGAGGCAATCACATAAACCTTATTAAGCTCCAGTGTAGACGAAACCGCCGTACCCGTCAGAATCAATCCGGCAATACCGTCGTCAGATAATGTAACAGCTCCAATATTGCCGTTACCTAATGTTATGTTTACGTTTGGCAAACTCATTTTAATTATGTTTTAATAGTTTTTGAACACCTTTCAAACCAAGCCAAATGGCCAGAATAGAAAGCGATAATTTCCCGATCCGCATCCAGGTTTCCTGCCACCAGGTAATGTGGTTCACCTCTTTTATCACCTCGACTTCCTGTGGCACATAGACGATAGAATCCTTAGCCGGAAGATAAACCGTATCGTGTACGGCTTCCAGGTTGTAATCCAGTCGCCCGTCTTCGAACGTCAGGTGGCTGTTCATGCCTTGCGATTTTAGTTCGTCGTATGCTTTCAGGATAACCCGGTTATTGCTGTCACACTCGAACAGGGCGGTCAGAAGGGCCGAATCCGGGGGCAGATAGACCGGAACCAGCCGTTCGGTAACAAGATTACCGGGTAGGCTCACGAGAGCGCGGCTCGCATTCTTCGGCCCTCTGCAGCTCAATACGCACAGGGCAAGCAGCAACATGAGGGCAGTTATTGACTTTCTCAACAGCCCGGCGAAGTCGGGCCAGTTCCTTACGTATCGCATTAATCTCTTTTTTTAGCGGTTCGACAACTTGTTCCATCAGGATAGACATTCCATTTTTTACATTTTCCAGTTCGTCGCCCCGTGTATCCGCCTTAGATGCTTCCACCTGCGCCCTTAATCCTTCTACCTCCGCCTCATACTTATTACGCAGCAGTTTAGCTGTAAGCCACGAGCTGAACGGTGCGGTAACGATTGCGGCGATTATGGATATTATTTCTGGTATTCCCATCCTGATTTCACAGAGTTACATTATTTGTTCAACAATTCCCAACCGGCTTCAACGTCTTTCATTACGGCCGGGATACCATTTTCTACCTGGCTTATCGCAGCGGCAAAGGCGCACATCGTACCTTTATCGGCCACATCCGGAACAAACGTCGTGGGAACTTCCATTTCTTTGCAAACACGCGTAATATAGCCCGAAGTATTGTTTTCGCTTCGTGGAGCCCACCGGTTGATAAAGTCCGCTATTGTTTTACAACCGTGCTTATGACGATAATTCTGCAATAGCTTTATCAACGCACGATAGCCGTGTGCCATATCTGTAAATTCTTCAAACGTGTTGTCCCTCTTTGCCATAGCAGGCACTTCTCCCTTCCAGTCGGTAGCATCCGAATTGCGGATGTTACCGGGATTATTATTTCTGATACCTCGCGGAGTGCCCATAATTATTCGCTTTTATATTCTGACATAATAGCTCCCATCGCGTCTTTCTTTTTAGGAAGCACGATAAAGTAATGACGGAAATTCACAAGACTTCTTTGGTTAAGCGGGTCTGTTTTTGCCTCCGAGTAATACATCTTTGTGCTGCCGGCTGCCTTAAACACGCGTTTGGTATAGAAGGCAACGGAAGCCTGATATTCATTAGCACTTGCTGCCGTTCCGAATGCAACCTTTGTTCCGGCTGTCTTGTAAACTGGGTTGTCCGAATACTCGTACACCTCGAATCCGTACAGGTTGGCAATTTTACCGGTAGTATAATTATAATACTGGTCTTTAAACTTCTGGTCCGTCAGAAGCAAATCGTTAACGTGATCGCTACACAAAACAAGACGCCTTCCCTGTACGGGAATCTTCATTTTATCGAATTTATCCTTAAGCGCGATAATGTCTGAGATTTGCAAACGTTTTCGTCCGGTAGTACCACCACCAACAACCTCACCGGAGGTTTTCAAAACCGGGGTTTTGGCACTGTCGCTGTCCGGAGCCAACGCATGGATAGCCTTGGCAAATTTCTTTTCCTTTATCGCGTCTGCGTGGCGTTCCTTCAAGCTCGACATCTTGTCGTAGGAAGAAGCGTACAATTCATCGTCCGTTACCGGTGTCGGCTTGGTTTGGAACTTATCCAGGGAGAACACCGCGTCGGTATCAGTAATATCCTGTACTGCCAAAGGGTAGGTCGTGTTATTGACCAGCACTTCCGGATCACCGCCGACATCAATCATGTGGATTACGTCATTCTCAGCATACTGCGAATAGTCCGGCAGTCCGTCAAGAAAGGTTGCCACATCACCGGCACGAAGTGTTTTGATTAATTCGCCAGTCCATACCTCGGTCAGAACCCCTTCGCAAAGTGCTCCGGAAGGCAAGAAAGGACCGGCCACTAATGATACGCTGACAGCGGTAGCGGCTCCGGCCATAGCCGGAACGCCCATCACGGCGGCAACCATAACGCCCATCACCGCATTAAACAGCAGGGCTGTAATAGCTTTGATTCCTTTTGATTCCATTTGTTTTTTGATTTGTTTGATTGATTAATAATTAGGACAGTCCACACCATATTCAGCCTTATACAGCTTCATATAAGTGGCCTTGTCGTTTGTTCTCAGTTCCATAATCTTGTCGGCCGGGACGTCTGAAAGTTTCTTCCACTCACCGGAAGCGGAATTTCTTCCGGATAGTCGGATCACGTCAGTTGGTTTCTGCGCCGGTGTCATGGCTTCGAAGGTCATCTTCAAAGTTTCAAGGCCGACCTTTTTGCCGAGCTCGACAAAATGGTTCTTTTTCTCGGCCGTGATACGACGTTCGTTAATGGCATTTTCTACCGCGGCGGTAATACCAGCCATCCTAATTTCTTCCTTTTCCTTTCTCAACTGTTCGTTGGCAGTTTTATAGCCCAACAGCACTTCGATTGTAGAAAGGATTTCTTTTTCCGTTGCCGTTTCCGGCAGCCCAAGTTTCAGGGCGATTGCTTTAAAATCCATCTTTTCGTCTGATTTTTGAGTGTTATTAATAAGCAGCGGAAGGTTTTCCGAGTCCTCTCCGGCTACCAGTTTCAATTCTTTTCCGTCAGCGTTCAATATAAGCGGCAGAGCATTGTCATTACCACCGATGTCCACCATACTGACCTCGGTCAGCTTGCTGCGGGTGACGGTCGCACGATACTGTCCGGGCTTGATAAGCTCCGGAGCGTCGCTGTATTCCAGTACATCCACATTAGCAGAAGCCATACGCAGTGTGCCCTTTTCCCACTGCGCCTTCGCCTGTTTGGACTCCTCGCGCACTTCGTCAAACCAGGGCTCTCCCGTCACCCGCCCTTCCTCTTTCTTCACATCTTTGATGCAGCCGATTATCACACCACGCCAGTGCATCCAGAGCAGTACCGGATTCCTCTCATATTGGGAAATATCCATTCCCGCCGTGCTGATCCACGTTCCGTAGCAGTTTACCGACTCATCGCTTATTACTATTCTTTTTGCCATTCGTTTGTTCGTTGATTGTCGCAAACATATTATTGTAAATACACCTGTCAAAATAAGAGCGCAATGGTTACACACTTCTATGTAATGGTTACACACTTCTATGTAACGACTACATTCTTAATTGCCGAAGCACGATTTCCTTTACAATTTTGCTGAAAAGCTAATATCAATTTTATGGCAACATCAAAGAAAGAACTTGAAAAAACAAAGGAGCTGGCAAGGCTCTATTACTTGAACGGAGATACACAAAAACTGGTTGCCGAGAAGGTTGGAGTTTCCCGCGTAACAGTAAACAAGTGGGTTAATGATGGTGGCTGGGATGCGCTACGCACCGCCAAGTCCATCACCCGTAAGGAGCTTGTGGCAAAAATTATGAGAAAGGCTGACGAAAGGCTGGAGAGTGGGGATATGACAGCCGACGAAATGGCAAAGCTGGCAGCCAGCATTGAAAAAATAGATAAACGTACCAATGCCACAACCATTATAGAGGTACTCACTTCCTATAATAACTGGCTGGTAGCTCGCACCCAGATAGACAAGGAACTGACAGTGGACTTCTTGAAAATGACCAACCGCTACCAGGATATATTTATTGCGGAACAGGTTTCGGCCGAAAATCCGGGGCTATAATATATAAATGTATATGGCGACACAGATAGGTCAGAAAGAAGCGTTGAAAAGATGGAAGCAGCTTTGCGAGACCATCCAGAACTTTTCCACCGTCAACACAGCCGAAACAAAGGCCGAGCAGATGGAACGCATCAGCCGCGCCCGGAAAGATTACGCCTGTTTCGTGGAATATTACTTTCCGCATTATTGTACCGACAGCGAAACTGGCAAAGTTATCCCTTCCGCAAAGCACCATATTGAGGCAGCGAAAAAGATACTGAAACGCCGGACATTGAAGGCTGTTTTCAAATGGGCACGTGGCCAGGCTAAATCTACCCACATGGACGTCATGATTCCGATGTGGCTCATGGCACAGAAGCGACGTGAAATAAACGTTATGGTATTGGTGGGCAAGTCAGAGGATGCCGCCTGCACCTTGCTTGGCGACATTCAAGCAGAACTACAATACAACAAACGATATACCCACGACTTCGGAACCAAATACAATGCCGGAAACTGGCAGGATGGCGAGTTTGTAACCTCCGACGGCGTAGCCTTCTTTGCTCGAGGTCGTGGCCAGTCGCCGCGTGGTCTCCGTTACCGGAACCGACGACCGGACTATATCGTTATCGACGACCTCGACGACGACGAACTATGTGAGAACGACAGCCGTGTCCGTAAACTGACCGAATGGGTGAAAGAGGCCCTTTTCGGAGCGTTCGGGGCCGAAGGCGGGCGTTTTATCATGGTGGGTAACCTTATCAGCAAATGCAGCGTATTGGCAAACATAGCCGCATCAAAAGGCGTAGAAGTAAGCCAGGTTAACGTCCTGGACAAGAACGGCAAATCGGCATGGCCGGAATACTGGACTCCTGAACGTATTCAGGAAAAGCGCGAGTTCATGGGCTACCGGGCCTTTGAAAAGGAATACATGAACAACCCGATCAAAGAAGGTTCGGTATTCCGCAAAGATTGGATTCGGTGGAAAAAGATATTGCCTCTTGACAAGTACGACGAAATTGTAGCATACTGCGACCCCTCATTCAAAGGCTCTACAAAAAACGACTACAAGGCCATCAAGGTATGGGGCAAAGCCGGAACAGAACTGCACCATATCCGCGCTTTTGTCCGGCAATGTTCCGTTGCGGAAATGGTACGCTGGTTCTATGACTTACACGAAAGCCTGCCGGAAGGAGTTATCTGTAAATACATGATAGAGGCGAATTTCCTGCAAGACACCTTGCTTGACGACTTCGAGGAGGAGGGAAACCTTCGCGGATACCAGTTACCCATACAGGCCGACAAACGCAAAAAGCCGGACAAGTTCCAGCGTATCGAAGCGGTATCGCCGCTTTGGGAACGTGGTTTTGTCTTTTACAACGAGGATTTACAAAATGATCCGGACATGCTGGCGGGTATCGAACAGACACTTTCAATCGAAAAGGGCAGCAGCACACACGATGATGGTCCCGACGCAGATGAAGGTGCAATCAATGTATTACAGAAGCATTCAAGAATACAGAAGTTTAAACCGAGCATCGGCACACGCCGGTCTCCTAAAAATATATGGTAAGATGAAACAGTTTATTAAAGACCTTATCTTGAGTTACAGGATAAAACGTGCCATTCGCTTGGCAGAAGAACTTTCCAGAGTTAGCAAACGCCGGTATCTTGTCCTTATGGTGGCAGGCATTCCTAAAGTATATTCCAAACAGGAACTGAAAAAGATGATTACCCAAAGGAAATTCCGTAAGGGTACAACCATTCAGGATCTGGAGAAGAAAGCAATCCTTATAACCGGGTAAGCCTATGTTTTTGACCGAAGAAGATTATATCGTGGCAAGCAATACGGCACTGAACGTATTACAGCAATGTTCGGAGGAAAAACGGGAAACCGCCGAACGGATGGCCATTGAGGAAGTGTCCGGCTATCTAAGAAGCCGGTACGATGTGAAGAAGATTTTCGCCGCCTCCGGTAGCGAGCGGAATAACATTATCGTGCTCCGTACCTGCGATGTATCCTTGTACCATCTTTCTGCGTGGCTGCCAAACAAGATGGGGCACGAAATAAGGAAAGAACGTTACGAACTTGCCTTGAAATGGTTGGAAGGCGTACAGGCGGGCAAGATAATTCCTGACCTTCCCACCGTAACCGGAGAAGATGGCGAGGAAGACGTGAACAACCCTGTCAAATGGGGTTCCGAAAGACAAAATACTTATATATGGTAGATTATGGCAAAAAGAAACAAATATAATCCAGGCATGAAGATTGGAGGATTCAACCTGGCATCGGCAAAAGACCGTCGTCGGCTTCAGTCGCTGACGGTAGAACTGAAGCTCCAGGCCGAAGCCTTGACGCAAAAGGATATGCGTTCATGGCGTCAGGCGTGGCAACAGGCTATCGACATCGAAAACCCGCGCCGGGAACGGTTGTATGATATTTACCGGGATGTGGAAGTAGATCTGCATCTTTGCGGTTGTGTGGACCAGCGTAAGGGATTCGTTCAGAAGAAAGGCTTCAAACTCGTAGATGCCAAAGGGAAACAGAACGATGATGTTACCCGGCTTTTTGAAGCGGTTTGGTTCAAGGATTTGGTCGGTTATATACTGGATTCCCGATATTGGGGACATTCGCTTATCCAGCTCGGCGATGTGGTGAGCATCGACGGGGAAATGCGTTACACGGGCGTAGAACTGGTGAACCGTAAGCACGTAATACCAGAATACGGCGTAATCATCCGGGAACAGAGCGACGAATGGAGGTTGGGTATGCCTTACCGGGAAGGACCTATGGCCGACTGGGTGGTGGAAGCCGGTAAGCCGAAGGATTTGGGCTTATACCTGAAAGCGGCAACGCAAACCATACCGAAAAAGAATATGCTTGCCTATTGGGACCAGTTCGGGGAAATATTCGGTATGCCAATCCGTATCGCCAAAACAACGGCACGAGACCCGAAAGACAGGAGTCAGATAGAGAACATGCTGGCCTCTATGGGTGCGGCCGCATGGGGCCTGTTCCCGGACGGAACCGATATTGACATCAAGGAGACGACACGGGGCGATGCCTTCAACGTCTATGACAAACGTATTGATCGGGCCAACTCGGAACTGTCAAAAGGTATCCTGAACCAGACAATGACCATCGACAACGGTAGCAGCCTCTCACAGTCGGAAGTCCATTTGGAAGTGTTCGAGAATGTGGTCGAAAAGGATGCCGACCTCGTAAAAGACATCGTAAACGACCAGCTCCTGCCACGCATGGTAAAGCACGGTTTTCCGGTAAAAGGGCTGCACTTTGAATGGGACGACAGCGTGGACTATACGCCGGAACAGCAGTTGGAATACGAAAAGATGATTGCAGACCGCTACGAGGTTGACCCGAAATATTTCATCGACAAATACGGTGTTCCCATTATCGGTAAAAAGGCAGTACCGGACACTTCCGAACAACTGGCACAACCTTTTTTCGACTAGGCCCGGATGATTATGCCGGGCTGCACAAAAGAATCGGTTTGCTATATCTGGATGGGAACCTGCAACTGGCCGCCGACGATTACCCGGACACGTCCGCCATAGAATCGGCCTTCGAAAAGGCGATGAAGTGGCTGCACGGTAAACGTATCTTCGGAGCGGGTATGCTAAAGGAAAAACCGGTCCGCCGGTTGATTGAGGAAACCGCCGCTTATCTCTCCAAAGGTATCGAGCGGGGCGTTGTGCAGGAATCGCCGTCAGAAGCTATGATCTCCAGCCTTCGGGAAAGTGCCGGTGTGTTTTCCGGATTCAAAACGTTTCACGAGATGAAAGAAGCGGCCAACCTGTTGCTGGATGGAAACGGCGATCTAAAACCGTTTGAACACTTTTCAAACGACGTTCAAAAGATTAATGACACCTATAACAAGCACTATCTAAAGACGGAATATAATTTCGCTATACAGAGTGCGGAAATGGCGGCCAAATGGGAAGAACAGCAGGATGACGGGGACGGTCGTTATTTACTCCAATACCGTACAGCGGGGGATAAGAAGGTACGCCCCGCACATCAGGAAATGAACGGTATTACGCTGCCGGCTTCTGACCCGTTCTGGGACAAATATTATCCTCCGAATGGTTTTAACTGTCGTTGTACCGTCCAAAAGGTACGCGCCGCCAAATACCAGGCAACTGACAGCAAAGAAGCTATGAAAGCCGGGGATAAGGCAACCGAGGGTAAATACGCCGAAATGTTCCGCTTCAATCCGGGCAAACAGCGTGCGGCTTATCCGGCTTACAACTCGTACACAATAAAGAAGTGTGCCACCTGCAAAAAGAACGGGCTGGAACTGGCAAAGATTCCCAGCAACGAACTTTGCGCCGCCTGCCCGATCATTCATGAATGCGCCGGGGACATCGCCAAATCTCAGGCTGCCATCGAACGGAAACACTACCTCCGGGAAATGCAACCGCTTTTGAAAAAGAAGGTTGTTTTAGAGATTGACGGGGTAAAGAAAAGTATCGGATTCACCAAAGAAGGGAATAAGCACTTATACAGTGACACCTTCGGGCGGTCGTCTGTATTAAAACCGGACGATTTAGCACATCTAGACGACGTATTGAAACAGTCTGTTTATGTCAGTACATCTGACAGATTAAGTCACGCACGGAAAGATAAGGTGAAACGGTTCTTTTATTTGAAAGGAAAAATTAACGGTAAAACGGTATATCTAAATGTGGCAGAAGCTGAATTTGAAAATAGAGACGGCAAGAAAAAGTACGACCGTTTTCTGTATTCGGTAACAGACAAAATAAAAAGCGAATAAATCGGCGGCCCCTTAGGTTCTTGACCAGCTTAGCCCACACAATTCACTCGCTTTTCACTGCAAATATACAACTAATAATTTAAAACCCAATCCTATGGACGGAGATTTTAAGAAAGAGGTTATTGACCGGTCAATTGAAGACATCAAAGTCGAGTTTGACGAGGAATTTGACCGGAATTTCGAGCGGAAAGCCTTTTTCGATGAAAAGGAATGGCCCGAAAGGAAATTTGATGACGGTGTGGGTTCACTCATGCAACGCACTGGAGGGTTACGTCGAAGCATCCGAAGCCGGAAACGTCGGGGCGAGCTGGTGTACTCGTCTAACTTGCCCTACGCGCAGATTCATAATGAAGGCGGGGAAATTAAGGTTACAAGGAAGATGAAGGGATATTTCTTCGGAAGGCTAAAAGAGACGAGGGGTAAATACCAGTACAAGAAGAACGGCGAACGCCGCGGTAACAAATACAACCGGGAACTGTCCGAAAAGGAACAGTTTTACCTGGCGATGGCATTGAAGAAAGTCGGCTCCGCCATCAAGATACCCGAACGCCGCTTTATCGGATCCGGACGCAATACCGACCGGATCATCCGGGAAATAACCGAACAGAACTTTGAGGAATATTTAAAGAACCATCCAATCATAGACAAATGAGAAAGATTTTATACCAGGAACTAAAGAAACGCCTGTCGCGCCTCTTAATGGCCGACAGTGGCGACATCGAGTTGGTATCGGAAGAACGTATCAAACAAATGATAGAAGCCGGAGAAACGCCCGATTTTGCGATAAAACATTTTGGATTGTGGAACCGGCAAGTGGAGTTTATTGAAGAGGAAGCGCATTTCCCGATGCCCGCTGTATTTATTGAGTTCGGACGCCTGGCATGGCGACACCAGCAAGGAGGATTACAGGATGCGGACCTGACTGTCGGGCTGCACGTCCTGACGATCGCCCAGCCAGAAGGATACGACGGCGAAGAATTTCACCTGGATTTGCTTGACAAGATAAACCGCTGCCTGCACGGGTTCACTGGCGAATATTGGGGATCATTTAAGAGATCGGCGTCCATCCCTTGCCACGACCACGAGGAAATACTGGATGATACGGAGGTTTATCAAACACTTTTGTATGACGATTCGGCGGTGAAGATGCTGGTTAAACACCCGGTTCCACCTGAGTTTATCAGTCGAAAAGGCTAAGCTGTAATTCGTTTACTTTTTGCGTCACCTTGGGATTGGCCGCGGCATTGATATAGTTGTAGAAGGTCTTCTCCGTTATTCCGTAGATAGGGTAAATGTATCTGCGCCAAATTTCCCGGTTAGACAGTCCGGTTTTGGCGTATTCGTCGTAAATTGCATTTACCTCAACAACACGGCGTGCGTATGAACATCCTTTTAAGCTCATTTACCCCAGATATTTAGTTTCAATTACAAATTTATCGAATTGACACCAACGAGCAAAATAAAAGGCGGGATAGTTTTACACTTCTCGCCTTTTGATAATCATTCATCCTGCAGCCCTTCTTCTTTTAACCGTTTCTTTTCATCTTCAATTATCTGATTTATATAATTTACTGATACAGCAGGTAATATAAACCAAACAGGCTTTCCATGAGATGTGGGTACGCCCAAGCAAATTGAACGACCTTTTTGCTTATCTTCTCTATCCCATTCATTACGCGCAACATTCCATCTCATACCAAAACATTTTCCACCTTCCCAATCTAATTCGGCTATAGAAAAAGAGTGAAGTCCACCATCAAAAAGGACGTTCACGTTTGCAACATACTTTTTCGGGAAAATTACATCCACAGCTTTAAAATATTTCATCATAGAATTTATTGTTTAAAATTTGTCTCACAAAAATATGTTCAATTATCGGTAATCCCAAAAAGTCAGAATTGTTTCATAACATTCTGAAAAATAAACCTATATAATGAGAAAGCGGTAGCTTACAGCCCCGCTTTCTCATTATATAGGTTTCAACCCCTTTAAAAACGTCTTTTTTCAATCTATTCTATTTTCTCCACATAAATCCCAACCAAATCAGCCAAATCTTGATAAACCGCCTGTCCGGTGTCGCGGGTGCATTTATAAATCACTCCATTCTGCGAATAATACTTTCCGGTAAACAACTCCATATTGTTATTATATGGTATTGGGTCATCAATCGTACCAGCGTTTTCTTCATTTATTTCTTCATACAAAGCTGCAGTTTCAATACTTGGCGGCTGGTTTTCCAGTACCGGATTAATATCCTGGCGAACACGGAACAAACTTTCGCCATAAGTAACACGGCTTTTCGCCTTCAGCTCTTTGCCTATAAACGACTCCCAGGACGGGTGAAGATCCTTAACCGCCAGTGCATCGTTGTTAGACAAGTCGACAGAATTTATTGTCATACGGGCAAATAATACCGCCTGCTGTTCCGGGGTTGACCCTTGTTTTGAAACGGCGTCCTTGACCTGTTGCAATGTCATACTTGTCGGGGTTGGATACCCGGTAGAGTAGTCCATCGCGGTTAGTACGTCAATACTGTCTGCCGCCTCGATTTCGTTCAAAAGCGTTAAAGTGTTATTGTTATATGCTGACAGGTATCGCGTCATATCATTTACAATAAACTGAGCCTCCTGCGATGTCACCTCAATAACGCCCTCTGACGTAACTATTGAAACATTATCACCTTCTGATGCCTGCGCCTGGCTACGCAGGAACAACAGTCCCTGCTCAGAAATTTCTATTGTTTTGCCATCCAAAACAAACTTTGCGGTTGCCTCCGTACTTCCACACCAAAATGATATTATCTGCTGTACGTCGCTCAGATCCGGCTTAAACAGGAATGTTTCTTCCATATAGTTGACACCGTTCGTCTGGCCTTCATCCGTTTCCGGATTCTCCTGAACATCCCAGCGGACGTTCCACTTATTTTGGTCGGCGTTTATACACTCAAATAGCGATACGCCAGCTGTTCCTTTTACTCTTTTCATTTTTTCGTCGTTTTTGAATTGATACTACTTTTATACTTTTTCTTCACTACATTTCAATCAAAAAGTAGTGAAACTTCAACTGAAATGTAGTGAAACTCTTTCCGGAATATAGTTAACCATTTTCCGGCACATAAGCCGAAATATAAGTTGTTACTTCGCATGACACGATTACGCGCCCGGAACCTTTGCACTGGGGGCAGACTGCGCCGTCTTTCATGCCTTTGCCTTCACACACCTTGCAGGCTACGATATGCGGCGGAATTGTCCTTTCGCGTTTAGGGCTTGGTTCCACACTTGCCGGCTGCGACACAGCCGGTTGTTTTACTTGTGTTCTCTTGAATCGTCCTAAAATGTTTTTCATTATTTCAATCTGTTTTTATATTCAACTTCCATTTCGTTAATCATTCGCTCCACTTCCTGCCATCCGGGAAACCCGCCAACATTTTTGTCATCTATATAACAATGGGCATAAACCTTATTACCACCTTCTTCATATAAGCGAACGTTATCAGGATTGTGGTCATTTATACGGTCAAAAGGTATTTTATGCTCCAACAGCCAGTTGATGGCCGCTAAAAGCTGGGGGCCACATCTACATGTCCACAGGATTATATAATGGCCTGAGTCGTGCAGTCTCCTAAGCACTTCCCCGGCATAGGGCATTTCACCCTTAATAGCGGGGTAGTCACTTCTGCAAATCGTTCCGTCAAAATCTACCGCTATAATCATAAGTCACGCCTCCGTCATGCCTAAAGGAATACAAACCCACGCTCCATTCTCGTTCTTAACCTCAGCCCGGATAAACTGTTTGCTGATTGCCGGCTGGTAGCTTTCCTCGATTATCTGTACACCTTCCATGAATCGTTCGTTACCGGTCTCCTCGGCAATCTTGCGCAGTTGCACCACACGACTCGCCTTCAGTGTGCCCTTGGCGTCACGGGCAAGCAGGCGGAGCACCATTTTCACGAGAGCCTGCGTCTTGGCATCACTCGCCAGCCCTTCGATATACTCCTTGACGATGGCGATGCCGTCCTCCACGGTGTCACGATAGCCGTCAGTCACATACACGCCGACCGTTATGCGTTTATCTCCTGCCGAATTAGTAAAGGTATCGGATCGTTGCCCGTCCTTCTTCAACTTAAGCACGTCGGCCTTCATTTCTATTACATTGCGGAAATCATCCAGTATGGACTGTTTTGTTTCCTTGATACCTTGACTTAGGCACTCCAACGACGGAATGGCGCGTTCAATTGTTTCATCCACCAGGTCACGATAGGCTTCACGATCACGCTTAGCCTGTTCCTTTGCGTTTTTAACAGCCTGTGCAGCCTTAAATTCTTCAAACTGCTGTTTTTCCTCAGCTGTCATTTCTACTGTCTGTTTTACTTCTTCCATGATTCTGTCAATTTAAAAGTTGATTACTATTGTTGCTTTCTTCCTCTTTTCTTCGGATAATCCGGAGCTTGATATTTACCGTTTCCAGTTCGTCGACGGTTAGTTTCCGGAACTCCTTACCGGAAATCCGGGGATTCATGCAGTAGGCATCCACCCGGCTCCAGTCTGTTGTATCAATACCGATTTTCTGCAATTGTTTTAAAACTGCGGATCGTTTGCGTCTCAGTTCTTCCCGGTAAAGCTCACGGGCTTTCAGGTTTGAGTCCTGACGTTGCAGTTCATCACACATTGCGTCGTACTCCTTTTCAGTCATTTCCCGGAGCGATTCCGTCCGCCCACCGGTGTACTGACTTACAAGCGATGCTTTCAGCTCATCTTTATCTACCGTAGGCAAACGGTTAAGAAGGACATAAAATCGTGCGTAGTTACGTGCTTTCATTCAAAATCCTCCTCCTTTAGTCCGTATTCAACCATTAATGCGTCATGCGATAAGGCTGAAAGCCGTTCCGACAATTCAGTGAAAATAAAAGATTGATCACTGTGTGAAAATCCCTCGGATTTTTTGATTGCGTAATTTAAGATTGCCTCTATTGTCTCGTCCATGTTGATTATCTGTTTTAATAGGTTTGTAAATTTATTCGCAAGCATACTGGGCTGCTCCTTCTTCCCAGATCGTGTAATGGTTTCCCGGCTTGGTAATGAACCGCCCTTTGCAAATGGCCCGGAATCCTCGGACAAAGATTTTCACGTCAGCATCGTATGCCACCTTTTTGGCGGCTCGGCCTTCCGGCTTTTCACCTTCGCAATGGCTAACAAATATCAGCAGCTTGTTGCGGTGCTTTTCTTTCAGTGCCTTGTAGCTGGCATACGTCAAACCGGAATATTGAAAACTGTCGATAATCACCACATCGGGACTGCGACGCTTCGAAAGCCGCTCACTCAAGTCTTCCATCGATTCCCGGTCTAATATTTTGAACTTCCGGTTCACTTCTTCCATTCGTTCCCGGTTCAGTGTATTCTGGAATGACAGCCCAGTACTTTCTTCAAGGCTGTCGTAAGCGACGGTGCACCATCTACAGAGATATTTAGCCAGCTTCATAACAAAGGTGCTTTTACCATTTCCACTTTCTCCCCAGATGATCCATGTGCCGGTACGGTCAGGTCGCCCAAAAGCGGCTTCCCATTCTCCCTCAAACGGAAAACTAGGGATATTCATTGATTGTATTTCTGTTGGCGAGTAGGCTCTTTTCATACTTTTACCTCCTTTACTGCTACCTGACACCTGGTAACACTGACTATTTTATCCGCTAAATACATATCCTCTATCTCTATTACTATCAGTCCCTCCGTTTTAGCACGTCTTACTCGAATATCGCAAGGATATTTTCCTTCCTCCCATAGAAGTATTACGTGGGCCGCATATTGCGGTTCCATACCAAGCTGGTAAATTACCTTACTCATATTCACCCTCCCTTCTGATTTTCTCAATTTCGGTATAAACACGTCTAAGACTACCGCCTGTACGATTTACAATTTGGGCTACATCGTTGCGCCCTGGGGCATTTACCTTTACAACCATTGCTGCTTGTGCCTTCAGGAACACCTCGCGCTCTTTACCGTCATCCGGGGTTACCTTACTAAATTTATCACCATAACGGCTAAACATTTCGGTGTAGCCCACTTTCTCATTTTCAATTGAACGGATTATTTTAGCCCGTAGCCCGTCGGCTCCCATCATATACCAGGCACAACCGCGCTCCGTTGCATTCCATAAAGCTTTTAGTTCAAGAAACGCGGTATAATCAAGGTCTCCGGCTTCATCAAGTATTATCAAAGGTCGCTCAAGTGTTTTCAGGTAAAAGGCAAGATCATCATAAACGTCACAATATCTGCCATTGTTGTTTACGCCGAATTCCTTTGCAATAAAACGAATCAAGCGTGATTTCGTTTTTACCTGTGAACAGTCTACATAAATTGCGTTCTTATGTGTCTTTACGTAAGCCCTTGCAGTAAATGTTTTCCCAATGTTTGCAAGGTCGCAAAGCAGGGCGGAAACACCGCTTTCCTGACACACTCGCAGCTGCTCGGTTATGAATAAAAAAGTCGGTGTTTCGGCAATCTTCCATTCTATTTCATTACGCAGTGAAACGTTCAACCTCCGCGCTATACAAATCCATGAGGCGTCGCTCACCATTCGGTCAATCTTTCCTTTTTTTAAATTGTTATACACGCTCGATGATATACCCAACGCCGCAGCGTGTTTGTTGTCACTAGGGTAGTTTTCCCTGTTTTCCTTTATGGCAGAGATTATATTCTGCTTTATTTCGTTAGTCAGTTCCATTATATTGCTGTTTTAATGTTGTTATAAATTCGTTTAAATGCTGGCTATTGCCCGTTTTACGTAGTTCTTAGGATCATAGTTAAGAAAGTCCGAATCATCGTTGTTTTGTGGAATCTGAACTTCTTTGGGCTGAACTTCCTTAATCTTCCGGGCGGTCTCTTTCTTTAGGATGCCAACCGGTTTCGCCGCGTCCCGCTCCATCATCCGGTCGAACGCCTTTCCGAATTTCAACTGTTCAGTCATAATCCGTCGGTCTTCTTCGGTCTGTTCGGCGGCTGCGGTGTTGAATCTGCCCATATCCACCAGTTTATCTATCAGTTTGCCGTTTTGGTAGATAAACAGATCTTTGATGCTTCCGTCTTCTTCCGGTATGTAGTAGGCGTCCACCTTGTAATTATTAGGAGCCAGCCTTTCAATCACTTCCGGCGAACTCAGCCAGTAGTCGGTATAATTCACCCGGCAGTAACTGTTCCGACGGATACTAGTTTCAACGTGCTCACCGATATATTTGGCAACGAATGACTTATCGTAAGGCTCCAGGTTTGGATTCATGGTCTCGCAAAGCACCTGCCAGCGGCTCATACCCGGATATTTCTTTTGGTTCGGGTGAAGCGATTCGTTGAAAAGTCGGATAATCTCCTGATCCTCGGCAATCAGTTCGTCCCAGGTATAATATTGCTTATCCTCGTAGGTGTCGTTCAGTTCATCGAACACCTTTTTCGCCTCCGTTCGGTATTTCTTATTCTTAGCGTAAAAACGTCCGATTCCCAATTGGTGTTCGTGTTCTAGGCTCCGTTTCTTGGCTCCGTTAAATTGTTCTGCGTGCTTTTCTTGTGAATTTTGCGGGGCGCAGAAGTGAACAAAGGGAAATACTTCACCGGCTTTCAAAAAACCGTCTTTCCATTGGCTCATCAAATGATTCTCGACTTCCACCTGTGCCGGAGTTCCCCAGCCGTTTCGGTCTATCAGGCGGAACATACTGCGAAACATATCCACCACCAAATCAATGTCCTTTTTACGGCTATATGCGTACCCAACCACACACTGGCTGGCGACATCGTATGCGTAATAGGCTTTCGGCCGTTGTTTTGTATCTTTTAGTTTGCGCGGAAGGTCGCGGTCGTCGAAAGAAATCAGACTGAAAGCAAATCCGGGATTCTCCCGGTGCACGTGTGGCCGTTGTTCATGCATGAAGGTCGTCCAACTCATGTGCTGTTTATCAATCAAAGCCTGATTTTTAGGCAGTGTCAAATAATACTGAACTGTCGAAGGGCTTAACTCTATTGGGTTGCCTTTTTTGTCTGTATAATCTTTCGGGTTGTAAATCTCGCCCGTTTCTGGATCGTACATTTCCAACTCTCCCCGTACAAACTGGTTGTACATTTCATGAACGCTGGTGTTCCAAGGTCTGTTAGGACGTGCAGCGATACTGACCAGCAATTTTTCAACCTTGATATTGACCAGGCGTGTATTTTGGTTGCCGAACTTTTTGCTTATCAGGCTGGCGTAACTCTTTTCCTTAAACTCGTTCACCTTCTTTTTAAAGCGGTTCACCGATGTTGGCAACGTGTGACCAAACTCAGCCTGGTAGAAATTTATTGCGCCGGCCATTTCCTCCCAGCAAACCCTATTTCCTTGCATAACCGCCCGTTTCATCTTCACGTCGTCCATCAACCGCAGTACGGCACGAATAGCAGAAGCGTTCAACACATATTCCTGTTGCTGTTCAAGCTCTAGTTCTTTCCCGGAGGCCAACCTATACCCGGCAAAGAAAACCCGAGCGTTTTCGTCGATACTCCAGTGAGCAGCAAACCAGTTTCGTAATATTTCAGACTTCATATCGCCGTATTTTTGTTCAACCATCTTTTTATATTTCTCCGGAAGGCTTTCAACTGCTACAAGAGCAGTAACGCCGCGGCCTATACCCTTGCGAACAACCCTGATTTTTTTGCGAAAAACCAGTTGGTCAAAACAGCTTTTACTCATTATAGGCCCCATTACGCTATCTATCTGATAACCGCCAACCGCTGTCCTGTCGTCCCGTATCAGGTCCTCTTTTGAAATACATAATATTTTCCCGTAGTACTCCATATTGACCTCCTTAACTATTAAGGGATAGTGCCAGTTTATACACTTCTCCCTGAACACTCATAAACTCAGAAAGTGAAAGGCCGTCCTCAATCCGGCGAACCTCGCCATCCACCAACACAGCGGTCCTATTTGTGTCCCAGTATAGAATAATCTTTACTCGAGGACCAAATGTTTGCGTAGTTATTCTATTTGCTGTATTATGGATTGTTTCAAATCCGGGAAGCGGACCGTTTATTTCTACGCCACCCATTTCCTTTACCGCGGTAAAGCGTATTTTCCTTGCCAGATCGTTCTCGCTCTCATAGTTCAATGCTTTCCACACCGTAACGCGGGATACGCCGAACACTTCCTGCAATTTCTTTCTAGCCTCACTGTCTATTACAATTTGTCGTTTCATATTCTATTGCTTTTTTAATTCCGTTATTATTCTGTTTTAAAATATCTTCCGCTATTCTCACGAACCGCGGAAGTTTTGCTACATTTGTAGCATATCAAACCAAAAATGTATATCATCATGAATACTCTTATTCAAGAAAAGGACCTAATACTTTCCTTTCTATGTAAAAAAGGCTCTTACATCAACATAGCCAAACTCACTTATGCGGAATTTCCAGTAAATGGAAGGGAAAAGATTGTAGGCATCATGCAACACTTTCAAAGATTAAATCTGATTGACAACTGCAGCTTTAACGCCTATGGGGTTTCCTTCCGCCTATTATTTGAGGCATCAGAATTTCTTTCCAAAGGAGGTTTTAAGTCTCAGGAAGAGTTGCTTCAAGCGAATATTCAAAAGCTGCTTCTTGAAATTGAAGACCTTAAACCTTCGCTGCCCCAAAAAGTGGAGGTCATAACATCTATTGCATCCGGTATTACTACAGCATTGGGGTTTATTTTCGGGAAATAGTTGTACCATATATGTCCAAAAACAATCTACAGGAGTTTCGCATTTATGACGTTTCACCATCAAATGGCCAGTTATATACTTGTCATAGCATATTTTCCCGTCCACTTTTACTATAGTTTGTTCGCCTTTGACAGTATGCTTATTAACCCCTTCTTTTCCAAACTCCGATTCGTCGAACCCATATTCAATACGGGTAACTGTTGCGGTGATTCTAGCTAACTCCCTCATTCGTATTTTTATATTTAAATTCAACAATACTCGGTTTCATACCTTAACCTCCCTTATTTTATAGTTTCAACTGTATATCCCTCCAGTTTCCCGGCAAGAACCGCCGTTACATAAGCCATTCCACATTCGCCACATGTGGCAATCACGAAGTCCGTTTGTCCGGTACCGGTCGCCACTATATCATCATGCCCGTTAAACTTTTCAATAAGGTTCAGCATCTTATGCTGTTCTTTTTCGTCGATAAATACTTTTATTGCTTTCATATTTCACCGTTTTAATTATGACTTCTCAGGCGTTTTCATTATATTTACCGCCCGTTATCATTGTTAACACACTGCAAACATATACAAGATTTCTCGTCTATGCAAGAAAATAAGCAAGAAAAATCTCCAATTAAGCAAAAAATCTTGCTTTACTTGGAAAGAAAAGGGATTACACAGTATGAATTTTATAAAAACACTGGTGTAACAAGGGGTGTCTTAGGCCAAAAAAATGGTATAAGCGAAGAAAATTTGGCAAGATTTCTTGCCTATTATAAAGACGTAAATATTGAATGGCTTATTACGGGTATGGGTGAAATGCTAAAAAGCGAAAGCAATAACACACAAAAAACTTCTGATTTTTTTATAGATCAAAACATAAAAAGCCGTGAAGCAATTCCATTTGCGGAGGCAGCACGATCCGGGTTAAGTCCTATACCTCTGGTAACTCAAACAGCTGCTGCCGGGTTTGGTAACGCCAATTTCTCAATAGAGGAAAGCGACGTGAAGGAATACTACGTAATACCCAAATTCAAGTATTGCAAGGTCGACTTTATGATTGAAATTTCTGGGCTTTCAATGTATCCTCACTTTAATTCGGGCGACGTAATAGCCTGTTCTATCCTCAGAAATACACAATTTATCCAGTGGAATAAGTGCCACGTTATCGCCACCAGGGAACAAGGTATTCTGGTAAAGAGATTAATGCCTGGTGACGATATGAAGCACCTTCGTGCTATATCAGACAACAAAGATTACCCACCTTTTGATATTCCGGTAGATGAGATAACCGGTATTGCGATTGTGGTTGGATCCGTAAGCCTCGAATAACCTACATAGTACGCGCGCACGCAATTTTTACATATAAAATCACATATTTTAAATATAAACAATTGTATATCAGATATTTATAAACAAATCTAATATGATTACAAAGCTAGTTTAAGTGGTTTTTTCTACCCACTTAAACGGCTTTTTTTGTCAAAAACCCCGTTTTTATTACTTTTTGTATATCCGTACACCATTAAAAAGCATTGTTTTTGTAAGTCTTTTGTAAGTCTTTTAACACAATATAAAGTAAGCCTTAAACGTAAGTCTTTTTGTAATTAGGACATAAAAATAGGGCCGAAGTAACGCCACGGGAAAAAGACGTTACAACGGCCCTTAAAAAGCAATATAACAGTGTTTTAACGACTGCCTCTAATAAGATGCGACACCACAATTCGTGCCCTTTTTGTGATCTTGATACTCCCATCCGTTAAACCGGCATGTAAAAGCGTACTTTTTTTGATTCCTACGCGGTCTTCCTCCAGAGTATCAAACACCGCGGAAAGGCTTCCGAAATAGAAGTCTTTCCTCTCAAAAATTAGATGTACATGCACTATTTTTATATCCTGTTTATCCATATACTTTGGAAGTATCTTTTATGCAAAAGTACCAAATAACAGCTATTTGGAAGTATTTTACACGTTAAACATTCCAAAAACCTATATTTTATCAATACAATATATGCTCACAAATAAGCCCGCCGGACTCAACCTATTTTAAGGCGATCTGACGGGCTTTGTATCATTTCTGGTGAAAGTATAAGACGTGCAATCTAAAATGTAAAGCTGAGCAAATAATTGCCCAAATTCAACGCCTGAAAAGTAAACCTAAAGTAAAGGGAAAAGTACGCTTCGTTTTATTTGCCCAAAACCATATTATCTGTATAACTATCTAATTTACTGTATTATACATCAGTTTATCCTTATTCGTAGTTTAATCGCTTCGTTTTATGCCCCGTAAAAGGATGCGGCAGGAAGTGGTTATCTGAGTGATGAAACGATTGCGAATCGTACATCAGATGCCTTATTAAACTATATGGAAGCATGTTATGAAAAGAATGGAAATCTGGATGCCACAGCACAGAGCTATTGGAGAGCTTTTCGCGAACGTGCTCATGCCGATACAGATTATAATAAGACAATCGCTGCTACTGTTATGAGCGAAGAGGCCAAGAATGACTGAGGGGCTTATTACGCTGGACAACTGGTCGATCCAACCTTGTATAACATCGATCGGCAGACCGTTTGCCATTAAGAAACCATCAACCATACCACGGGTCACACCGACACCATAATCTCCTAACCACGCTCCTACACCGACACAATGTACCTAGCCGAGACCTTTACTATACAGCACTTCGCTATAAGACGATATATCCACAGCCGAGAACATATCCATATATGGGTTAGCAGGCTCCTTTTTCTTTTCCCGACCATCCCGGACCATTCGAAACGAATGCTGTATTTTTGAATATGAATCCATTTGGTTAGGGCTCTTACCGAATCATTCCATCGAAAGCTATTATTGTTGTTTACAACCGGTTTTCCTGTTCTACCGCTTTTTGTAATAATTACACCAAAGGAACACAAGCCCCGCAAATGGAAGAAACGGCAGCATCTTTCAAAGCAGAAATATTCTCAATATCCTGCGGGTTGACAGCGTTGATACCACCTTCCATGCCATCGATCAAAACCAATGGACTACCACCGGATGAAGATTATCATCCATATTCATCATGATGCCGTTAGTGGTTCCTTTTAACAATCACAGAGGCTCCGGCAACAGGATTAGGCTAATAGGTCTGATTCTTTTGAATCATAATTTGTGTTCCATGATATTGAAAGAATTACTCTGATTTTCATAATAACTTCTTATTCAATGAAACAAGCAGGCTCACACATCTTTGCGTTTTCAATGTTTAAAATGATATTAGTTCTAAAAGAACTCAGGTATTTTTAGCTTTAATACATTTTGATACAATTTTATAACAATATGATTTTCAACAAATTAAACAAGTAAAAATATATTATGCAATAATTACTTAAAATACACAAGTCTCTTTAAATTACTTCTGTTAACAAATTAGCAGAAGTACGACCATGTTTTTTATTTATCTATTTTTATAGAGTCACATATTTCCAATGGATATATTATTCTGATAAACAGAATAATACCTGTGTAATACCAAAAGAGTAAAATGTTAAAAAAGAAACTTCTACGTATTTTTTTTAGAAAAATAACAGTACAACGGAAAATTTTCATATCTTTGACACCGATATGAAATGTGCAGAGTTCTTTTAGAACTAATTACAAACACAGATAAACTTTATACGCAAAAGCTAAAAACTCTAACATTTTGTATATATGATGTAGAAAAGCGATAATAAGCGCCATCATTTTAATTAAAAGAGCATTCTTTCAATTAAATATAAGACACAAATTATGTTGAAAAATTTCAAACCTATCAGCTTAATCTTGCTGGCAGGTGCCACTTGTTTCCCAGCAAGTATATTTGCAGAAACAATGCCCTCCAAGCAAGGTATGAACATTTCCCAGCAGAACGGAAAAGTTACAGGTACTGTGGTAGATGATCTAGGGCCTGTTGCCGGAGCATCGGTCGTAGTGAAAGGAACAACCAATGGAAACATTACCGACATGGATGGTAATTTCACATTGGAAGGTGTAAAAAATGGAGACATCATCCAGATCTCTTTCATTGGTTACACAACTCAAGAAATCAAATACACAGGACAATCCACTCTTCAAATTAAATTAGCGGAAGACACTCAAAAACTGGAAGAAGTCGTAGTCGTTGGTTATGGCGTACAAAAGAAAGTAAACCTGACCGGCGCTGTAGGGATTGCAGATAGCGAAATTCTGGAAGATCGTCCGATCGGAAACATTGCACAAGGTTTGCAAGGAGCTATTCCAAACTTGAATATTGATTTCGCCAGTGGTAATCCAAATGCAGCTACTACATTTAATGTACGTGGTGCAACTTCACTGAATGGAGGACAAGCACTATTGTTAGTCGACGGAGTCGAAACATCAGACTTGTCTTTGCTTAACCCACAAGATATCGAAAGCGTATCAGTATTAAAAGATGCTGCCTCTGCTTCTATTTATGGTGCCCGTGCTGCTTTTGGCGTTGTATTGATCACAACTAAAAAAGGGAAAAAAGAACAAAAAGTTCAAATCAACTACAATAACAACTTTTCTTGGTCAATGGCCTCTCGCTTACCGGATGGCGTTTCTTCCGATAAGTGGATCCGTGCCATGAATCAGGCAAACGTGAACAATGGCAGCGGACAGTATTTCAAAGATGAACACGTTCAAGCTGTAGATGATTTCATTGCGGGGAGAGGTCCTTCTGCATTCTATACAACAGACAATTCAATAACTGCTGCCGGACAATGGGCTTATGCAGGGAACACCGATTGGTTCGACGTAATGTACAAACCGTCATTCATGCAACAGCATAATGCAAGTATCAGCGGTGGTTCAGACAAGACGACTTACTACGGCTCTATTGGTTATAAAGGACAAGATGGTATTTTGCAATATGGTACGGATAAATACAAACGTATTAATATGTCTTTCAACTTTTCCACTCAGATTACAAAATGGTTGGAAGTAACTTTCCGTACAAAATATAATCGCAATACAAGTGATTATCCCTACACCAGTAATTTTAATTTAGGAAACATTTTTTACGAAATCTATCGTGGATTCCCAACTATTCCTGTTTACCTGCCAGATGGTAATAATTTTGCAGGTATAGCAGGTAGCAACTTCAACTATAACTTTGCTGGTTTATTAGATGGAGCTGGGCGAGACAAAACCAACTCGGATGACTTTTGGTACACTGCCGCCTTTAATCTGACACCGTTAGCCGGTTTATCAATCAAGGGAGATTATACCGGAAACAAATTCTATAAAGATCAAACCCAGCACGGTAAGATACTGTACCAGACAATGCCAGAAGAAAGTACGTTATCTCCGCTATCCGTTGGTACACCTGGAGGTGTAACAAAAGCTAATTACGGAGATACTTATCAAGCATTGAACTTATGGGCTGACTACAAGAAGTCATTCAATGACAAGCACAACTTAGGTGTAATGGTCGGTTACAACCAAGAAAGCAAAAAGACGACTAAATTAAGCGTAAGCACTAGTAATCTATTTGATAACAATTTCCCTGTCACCGATTTGGCCAGTACTTATAACATGCCAAGTGAAGAAGCTACAATCTGGGCTGTACAGGGTGCGTTCTTCCGTCTGAATTATGATTACATGCAAAAATATTTGCTTGAGGTAAATGGTCGCTATGACGGTTCATCCAAATATATGTCTGGTGATCGTTGGGGATTCTTCCCCTCGGTATCAGCAGGTTGGCGCATCTCTGAAGAAAGTTTCTTCGAACCAGCCCGTAATATTTTCGACAACTTAAAAGTCAGAGCTTCATATGGCTCATTAGGCAATCAAGTTACAGATGGCAATTTCCAATATTTAAGTTTCTTGACAAGCGAATCTTTGGCCTATCTGATGAACGGCAGTATCATTAGTGGCTTGAAAGCTCCGACATTGGCTAGTACAAACATCACATGGGAAAAAGTTTACACAACCAATATCGGTTTAGACTGGACTATGCTGAACGGCCGTTTCACTGGATCTTTTGACTATTACATCCGCGATACAAAAGGAATGGTCGTAAACAAAACTTACCCGGCTGTATTAGGGACGACAGGTGGTAAAGAGAACTTGGCAGATATGAGAACCAAAGGTATGGAATTATCTTTAACGTGGAACGATCAGATTAAAGACGTGGCCGGCAGTCCTTTGGATTACTCTATCAGCATCGGCATCTCAGACAACACTTCTGAGATCACGAAGTATGATAATCCGACATTAAGTTTGGATGAAACTCATTACCAGGGAAAGAAAATCGGTGAAATTTGGGGATATGTAACAGATGGCTTCATTAAAGATGAAGCTGAAGCCCAAGAAATGGCCAATAAACAGGCTTTCATCAGCACAACTTGGAAACCAGGAGATATTCGTTATGCTGATTTGAACGGTGATGGAAAAATTGACCGTGGGAATAATCGTGTTGGTGATTCGGGAGATAAAAAAGTCATTGGTAATACAACTCCCCGTTACAATTTCAACCTCAACTTGAGTGGTTCATGGAAAGGTTTTGACTTACGTCTGTTCTTCCAAGGTACAATGAAACGCGACGTATGGTTGGACTCTCCTGTATTTTGGGGATACAAGACAGGTATTTGGTGGGCTAACTTAAATGATTACATCATCGATAACTCTTGGAGTGAAACCAATACGAACGCTTACTATCCTATTCCGACTTGGAGTGATAGAAGTAAACAAACACAGACAAAATATCTGCAAAACGGTGCTTTTATCCGTCTGAAAGATGTTACATTAAGCTACACTATTCCTAAAGCGCTCATCAATAAATACGGCATCGGTCAGCTAAAAGTGTTCGTAAGCGGTCAGAATCTTTGGGAAGCTACAGGATTGTACAAATACCTCGATCCGGATGCTGTAGGCAGACGTGACAATAACGGTAACTTGAAAGTTGACGACAACGGTAGTGTTTACCCGTTCACCCGTTCTTATTCATTTGGTATCAACGTAACATTCTAAAAACAGACAAAGTAACATGAAAAAGTCAATTATATTATTTGGTGGTTTATTGTTCCTCACAACCCAAAGTTGTGATGTACTGGATAAAGAGCCATTAGACTCTATCAGTACACAACAATACTTTGCGAATGCCAATGCACAGGCATTAGAGCAATATTGTAATGATTTATATCCCAAATTAATCACCGGACATGGAAATCCGAACGAATATAATTTTGGGATGATGGAAACTGATTTCCAGTCTGATGACCTGCTTCCGTGGGACGCAAACTCTGTAGCTTTCAGTCAACACAGCATTTCTACAGCAGACAATGACAATTGGAAATGGGAAAATATTCGTGCTTGTAATGCTTTTATGCAAGATTACGAACTATCCCCGGAAACCGAGGCCGTAAAACATCGTTATGCTGGTGAAATTTTATTCTTCAAGACATTGGATTACTTTAATAAAGTAAAACGCTTTGGCGATGTACCTTGGTATGACAAAGTATTGGTTCCTGGAGACGAAGACCTATACAAAGGCCGCGATTCCCGCATTACCGTTGTAGCAAACATGATAAAAGACATTGATCAAGCGATTGAATGGTTACCCAAAAAAGAAACGACAGGTGTCTACCGCATCAGCAAAGACGCTGCACTTGCATTAAAGGCACGTATATGTTTATTTGAAGGAACTTTCCGCCGTTATCATAATATGGAAGGTGATACCGAATTGCTCAAAGCCGCTTATGAAGCAGCAGGCGAACTGATGAAATCCGAATATGGCTATTCATTGTTCCAAGGTTCAAAACCTGGTAAAGCCTATTATGAATTATTTATCCAAGCAGATTACAACTCCAATCCTGAAATTATTATGTCGAAGGAATATGATCCGACTGTCGGCAAAGGAAATAACTTAAGCCGCCAAATTGCAGTTGGTGAATCTCCTATCGGTTTGAGTCGTGACGCTGTTGAAGATTATTTGTGTGCAACAACAGGAAAACCAATCTCTATGTGCGGCTGCGAAGGGCACTCTCATCATACTACATTAATCGCCGAACTAAAGAATCGAGATCCGCGTTTACTACAAACAGTACCGACTCCCGAAGCTGGTGAATACACCTATTACCTAGAAGGGAAACGTCCGGATATCGGTAAATATACCAGTGGAAGTGTTAGTACATCTACGGGATATGGTGTTATCAAATATTACAATCCGTCAGAATACACATCATCTCATCATATTGGAACATTAGACGCTCCAATCTTCCGTTATGCAGAGATTCTTCTGATACGTGCAGAAGCAGGAGCCGAACTTGGCCAAGATCCCGAATTAGATAAAACAATCAACGCTTTGCGTGATCGGGTTGGTTTTAATCACCATTTGACAACAAATCCGATTGAAGACCCGAAATTGGTTGCCGAATATCCAACAATCAAAGGCCCGAACGCCAACTTGATCCGCGAAATCCGCCGTGAACGTCGTGTTGAACTAATGGCAGAAGGTTATCGTTATCACGACTTAATGCGTTGGGCCTGCGGTATTCGCCTGAACCAACCGAAATTGGGTATCATTCCAGACAAAGCAACAAGTGAGAATGATTTAAATGGATATAATACAAAAGATTATGAATCCATTAAATCCGGATTAGGTTTCGTAAACGGTGCCATTGATGTTTATACAAAACGAATGACAAATCCAGTTCCAAACTTTATAGATCCCAAGAACTATTTGTTCTCTATTCCGACAAACCAAATCGGATTAAATCCTAATTTAAAACAAAATCCGGGATGGGATTAATTGAAATATTTTGATAATTTTTTTTCAAAAGGTCTGCTCTTCATAACAGAAGGGTGGACCTTCTTGTATTTGAAAAATCCACATTATTTCATAGCTTTTGATTTTAAGGTCCATCTTCACAACTTCAGCAAACAATTCATATATATCAACTCCCTATAAATACTGAAATACCAAGAATATGAAGTGATTTAAGACTACACAATTCACATAGTTCAAAACAACTATTTAATCAGTTACAAAGAAAGTGAAAGAGGTAAGTGCTACCTTCTTATAAGTCTATTAAATGAGACAGTAATCATACAATATGACTTAAAAAATACATATAGCTTATTGGCTATCGAGGAAAAGGCACTGACCTACAGAGAGAAGATATATACCTTATTCCACAAAACAACTATCTTTCTATAAATGGATAATACTTCTTTTCACAGCCAGAAGATATCAAGTTCAAAACATATATGTTTATGCCTATGAAACACCTATGTTTTGAATTTGAAACATAGGTGTTTTGAAATAAGAAATATAAACGATCACATCAATAGTCTTTCTCATTCGCCAGATTCCACATATTCAGAAAAGAGGCTTTCGTTATGTCGACAATCTTATTCCAGTTTATCTTTTCCACATGGTCGCTTGGCATATGATAGTCAGGATGACCATCCGTATGGTACCAGATGACCGGAATATCCAAAAGAGCGAACGAAGCGTTATCACTCCCCCCTACCGGTTTATCCCACGGACGATAATCAGGAGTCAGATTCAAGCCGTATTTCTTGATATCGTTTTTCAACCAATCGCCAAACACAGGATGCGCTTCCGTATAGAAATAAACGACATGCATCGGCTTGGACTCGTCTTTATTACGGCCAATCATGTCGTAATTCAGATACCCCTTCACCTTATCCATCTCCGAGAATGTCTGCACGAAATATTTGGAGCCTAACAAGCCTTTCTCTTCACCATCCCAGAAGGCGAAAATAACGGTTCGCTCCGGTTGAACCCCCGTCGCTAAAAACGCCTTAGCGACCTGCAGGACAGCTGAAACACCCGAAGCATTATCGTCGGCCCCGTTATAGACCCGGTCACCGTCCAGCATCGGGTCAAAGCCAAGATGATCGTAATGGGCGCCAATAATCACATATTCGTTCGGGTTCTTACCCTCGATCTTCCCCAAGATGTTGTTCATCGACAACTTCTGATGGACACCTTGTTTCAACTTCGCGATCGAATCCGGATGAACCTGGAAACGGCCCTTCTTCTGCCGTTCCTTGTTATAGGCCTCAAAAGGTTGGTAATAGGATTCGAACAGAGGTTCGATCCCCATCGTTTTCAAATTAGATACAATATATTCACCGGCAATACGCCCACCACGGAAACCAGCTTCACGCCCTTCCAATGCATCGCTTGCCAGAAAACCGATATAGGCCTCGGCATTTGCCCTGTTAATGACATCCAACCCTTTCTTTTCAGGCGACTCGGCCCATAGCGTAGCACTTAGTGCAATAGAGACTAAAAACAATCCCGTTTTTCTCATTTCGATATTGTGTTTTACAGATTATAGTTTTCTACATTATGCAAATATACGGATATTTGTATACATTCGAACTATAATGACAGAACACAAATATGATTTTAGTATGATTGTAGACAAGAGCAGGACTGACTTCATTAAAATAAAAAAAGGCCAAACTCCGCTATCTCATAAGCGTCGAATGCCTCCCCCCTTATCTCTCACCAGTCTTTCAAAAGACTACGGTGAAGAGACTACATCTAACAAATTATTTACTGTTTATACTCAATTTTTAGAGCTTTCGCTCATTTGGCTCACCAATCTGCGAATCTCAGCATTTACTCGCTGGCACATTGAACCATTTCCTACTGACTGATAACGATCAGCCTGATAACGCAACATCGCTAAAGTACGCATACTTTTTTCGTTTTCTCTCATCATCATAATTTTACTCATTTAAGTTCTCCACGCTTGGAGAACGATTAATAATAACTAAACCTAAACTTTCTTTTTCTTTTTGTTTACAGTGCAAAGATAAGTATTTTATTTGAATTTATGCTGTAAAACATATTTAATGTTTGTTATTTAACCGTTTTTGGGTTTTGATTAAATATTTTTTATCTTGATTTATCTAAACGACAGTAGCCAATTCTCCTGTAGTCGAGTCGATTACAAATCCACGGACCGTTATATCTTTTGGGATCAACGGATGTTTTTGTACTTGAGTCACTGTTTCACGAACGGAACCTTCCGGGGTGTCGAATCCACGCAACCACGATTTGAAATCAATGCCGCAGTAACGCATCATATCGATATGCTCTGAAGGGATACCACGCTTCTTCATTACCTCAATCATCTGTTCGCTGTCCATATGCTTGGCACCGCAATCGGTATGACCGACAATCATGACCTCGTTCACACCTAATTCATAAATGGCAACCAACAGACTCCGGATCACACTTCCGAAAGGATGGGAAATAATCGCCCCAGCATTCTTGATGATCTTGACATCCCCGTTCTTTATTCCCAAAGCTGCCGGCAGCAGCTCCGTAAGGCGTGTGTCCATACAAGACACAATCGCTATTTTCTTATCAGGATATTTATTGGTGATAAACCGCTCATATCCTTTATTCTTTACAAATTCACGATTAAATTTCAATAACTCGTCTATCATAACTATCCTATATATATGTAACAGTTCAAAATCAAATAATGTTGAAATGTTTCAACGCATTGTATACACCATTCTCGTCGACAGAGGTCGTCACATAACTGGCCGCACTCATCACATCTTCGGCCGCATTTCCCATAGCAACCCCGATCCCGACATGGCTAAGCATCTGGATATCATTGCCACCATCGCCAAAGGCCATACATTCGTCCAGACCGATATGGTAATGTTCCAGCATCTTGTCAATCCCTATCCTTTTACTACTTCCAAGCGGTACGATATCTGTAAAAAGAGGGTTCCATCGTGTGGATTCACAATGAGACAGGACCTTCATAATACGTTTTTCCTGCTCTGCCGTAAAAAAGGCGATCAACTGGTAGACCGTCTTTCCATAAATATCCTCGATCGGACGGATTGGGGGAGCCGGGAAGTTCAACAGATGAAACACATCGTTGACCGCTTTATCCGTATAGTTCATAAAAATCTCGTCTTCCTGCACGAAGGCACAAGGGAACTCGCCTTCCTTTTCCTGGTAACGTACCAAGGCTTCGATATCCTTATCAGGAATACTGTGCTTATAAATCACATCGTCCTTTCCGGCAAACACATAGCCACCATTCAAAGTCACATATCCATCGAACTCAAGATCGCCCAGATTGTTAATCGAACGGCGATGGCGGCCGGTTGCTATAAATACTTTTATCCCCTTCTTCTTCAACAACTCGATTGCATGAAGGGTGGATTTCGGGACTACATGTGTTTTAAAGCTGACCAATGTCCCATCGATATCAAAAAATACTGCTTTAATCATAACCTAAACTCATTACCTTTTAAACCTCAACAAAGGTAAGAATAATTACGGATTTCCAAAGGTCATATAAAATTACTATATTTGAACGCTAAAACATTTTATTTGCAAACATGAAAACACATCTCTACTTATTGACAATACTATTCATATCCGTTCCATCCGTCTTTGCACAAGAGATTGAGAAAGAAACCGTTCCTGGACAAGAACCGACTTTGGTCGAACGACTTACAGGAGGGAAAAAGGTGATTGAAAGCACAGAAATGAATTTTCAGCTTTTTACTTCGGCAAACGCCAATTTCATCGGTTCCGATTTCGACGGCATGAACTTCAAGCTGAATCGTGTCCGGTTGGAAATAAAAGGGGATGTATGGAAAAACCTTTCCTATCATTACCGGCAGTCGTTTAATAAATATTCGGACCCTTATTCGCTGGACAACCTTTCGTCCTCGCTCGAATTGGCTTATGTCAACCTGAAAGTACATGACAAGTTCGGCTTTACGATCGGTAAGCAGTTTGTCAATTTCGGAGGATACGAATATTTTGTCAATTCGATAAAAGTCCGTGAGTTCAGTGAGTTCAACAACCTACTGACCTGCTATCAGGCTGGTATTTCAGGCAACTGGCAGATCAATCCTGACCACGAACTTTGCTTCCAGATCGTAAACAACCGAAGCGGACAGGACAACGAAATCTACCCGACCGGATTGCCCGACAACACACGAGAAGCAAAAGTTCCTTTCATGTATACGGTAAACTGGAACAGCTACTATTTCGACCGCGTCCTGCAACTCCGTTATGCCGCTTCCGTAGGACAACAGACACAGAAACGTTACTCTTATTACTTCACCTGCGGCAACACGATCGAGAAAGGACCTCTGCTGACTTATCTGGACATCATGTACACCCGGCAGGGATTGGACCAACACGGCGTTATCAGCCGTCTGCCAGAGACAGCCCAGACAGCTTGCAATACCGAGTATCTATCGGTCATCGCCGATGTGGACTACCGGATTCACCCGCGTTGGAACCTCTATGTGAAAGGTGCTTATGAAACCGGAAGAGTGTACAAGGCGAACGGGCCGTTTACCAAAGGCATGTACCGCCGTTCCTGGAATGCACAGAGCAGCCTCGAATTTTTCCCGATCAAGAACAGTGATCTTTTCATCTTTCTCCTTTATACATATCGCGGCGTAAAACTTGAAAAAGCAGCCTTGGATATGGGAGCAGTCGATCCCGACACGCATCGTATTTCGTTAGGGCTGGTCTATTCGATTCCGGTATTCTAAACTTTCTCTTTCAAGGCAGTTTTGCCACCCACTATTCCCAGGGGTGTGTCAAAACACCTTTGTCACGATCTTCTAGGCACGGATTTACACGGGATCATTCAAACAAAGCCGATCCGATCAAATTATACCGGAAACTTTTATTATCATAGATATCCAAGCCTTTAACCTTGACACCGATCAGTGTCGAGCGATATAGGTTCTCCACGTTGAGAACATTGTATTTTCCTTTCGGCAGCTCCATATACTTATCTAAGGGCTGCAAATAGACAACCGTATATACCAACGGGCTGACATAGCCGTTCTGACCGGTTCCTCTGCTCCGTTTCTCGTATTTTTCCGCATCATCCATGCTCACAGGGATAAAGAACGCCTGGTCCGGATTAACCGGCATAAAATTGAAACCGTTGAAAGGAATACATTGTTTGGGAGAACTGCCCGAACGTGTCGGATAGGACAATGGATAGCCTTTATGGTCAAAATCATAACCGTTATGGTTACTGTTCACTTTTATGAAATAAGTTTTCGTAAAATCAAAATCGGCCATTTCCTTTTCCAAGCGAGCCTGATATTCGCCTTTCAGTTTACGGAATTTAAACTGATCGCGCCGGCATTCCTGCCCCAATTCTTTATTGACGACACTGATATAATTCAAGACCACCTTGTCGTCTATCGGTAATTTATTGACACGAACACAGCAAATAAACATTTGTTCGAGCGTCATCTCCTCGCATTTTATAACAGATTCAGGCATATTCACGACGATCTCGCCTTGTTCGATCGCACGATCAATCTCCACGAACAGTTTCTTATCGGGAGCTTTCTCACTTTCCAAGGCAAACACAACAGCTTCGTTCAGGAACATATTCTTATCTTCCGGCCGGATAATCTCACGGATTGTTACCTTGGAGAAAGGCAAATCCTTTCCATTGAACGCCTCGTACCGGACATTAGTTAGACCTTTATTTCGTTAAAACGCGATAAAGATAAACTTTTTCCAAAATATATGAAACAAATGATATTACAATAAATAGACATCATTTATATCCAGCTTGAACTGCAGACCAAGAAATTCAGCTGCTTTCCTGCAAAGTAGCATCCGTCCGGTAAAAATCTCGAAATAGTCCATCACGGCACAAATTTCAGTATTGATCTTTAAATCGAGAGTGATCGTTTTCGAATCCGGCTCCAATATAACATCCGATTTCTCAGCAGCATAATTTACCCGGTCATGGATATCGAAATTGATCGTGGAACGATTACGGACACGGCTGCGACGTACATCCGTCTTATCAGCGATTATCAGAGCAGCTGCAACAGCATTTACAGCAGCAGCCGTCTGTTCGTCATGGTTTCCGATAGCAGTAATAACGGTCGCCACATCTTCAGGCGGCATTCCCATCTTATCCAAAATACGAAAAGCCATCATAGCCCCACTTTGGGCGTGGTCGATGCGGTTCACCACATTGCCTATATCGTGCATGAAACCGGCGATACGAGCCAATTCCAACTCATGCGCATCAAACCCTAACTTCTCCAATAAATCCCCTGCTACTTTCGCAACCTTCGTGCAATGGGCAAAGCTATGCTCCGTGTAGCCGATTGCTTTCAACGACTCGTCCGCTTGTTTGATATAAGTCCGGATCTCTTCGGAATTGCGGACATCTTCATATGTTACATTCATATTTTTATCTTTACTATATACGTTAATTAAACACAGAAATATTCCATTTTGTTCTGTCGAAGAACCAGAAGGACATGAATTTCATATTACAAAAGCCTTTTACCGGTCTTTATTGGAATAATAAAAAGCGGAATCTCATGGTGAGACTCCGCTTTCTATTTTATTCGGGTGAAAAAAGGATTTCCACCCTTAGATGATCATAATCAAATTATTCTTCTACACTCCAGTTTTCAGCAGCCATACGTTTGTAGCTACGCAGACGCCACTTAGCGTTTTCTTCTGCGGCAGCAAACAACTCAGCAGCTTCAGCCGGATACTGTTTTGCAACAGATGCGAAACGAACTTCACCTTTCAGGAAGTCCTGGAACTTACTCCAATCCGGTTCTTTGGAATCCAATGTGAACGGGTTCTTGCCTTCAGCTTCCAGAGCAGGATTGTAGCGCCACAAGTGCCAGTAACCACATGCAACAGCTTCTTTTTCTTCAGCCTGAGATTTACCCATACCCTTCTTCAAACCGTGGTTGATACAAGGAGCATAAGCGATAATCAAAGAAGGACCGTCATAAGCTTCAGCTTCGCGGATAGCCTTCAAGGTCTGAGCCTGATCAGCACCCATAGCGATCTGAGCAACATAAACATCACCGTAAGTTGTAGCCATCAGACCCAAGTCTTTCTTGCGGACTCTCTTACCGGCTGCGGCAAACTTGGCGATTGCGCCGACCGGAGTAGCCTTTGAAGACTGACCGCCTGTATTTGAATACACTTCAGTATCCAGAACCAGGATATTCACATTCTTGCCGGAAGCGATCACGTGATCCAGACCACCATAACCGATATCGTAAGAAGCACCGTCACCGCCGATAATCCACTGTGAACGTTTTACCAGGAAGTGGCTCAATTCGGCAATAGTAGC